>AUXO011726247.1_pt1 | contig 13169 bp, 15 predicted proteins | sample 768731 | NCBI WGS metagenome assembly AUXO01 (sample SAMN02715735, study PRJNA202380) | gut metagenome | biome: sheep rumen | host: Ovis aries | place: New Zealand: Palmerston North
AACCGAACACCCTCCGGGGGTAAGGTTGGAAGTATATTGCAAGAAGTGTTTTTGTCGTACAAAAACCTCCTTGCCGTTCGCTCCCGTTGGTCGCAAAATGGATGTGTGGACATCGGCCTGACACGTAGATAGGTTATCTGTTTATTACAGAAATCATATAATCATATATTATGGTATTGGATGATTGTTGCATTACGAAAAATACGAAAAAATATAAATTGAGAAATCAAAAATTACAAAAATAGAAAAATTGAAAAGTATAATTTTAAAAATAATGAATTATGAAAAAATCTTCAAAAATGGATTTCCGATGTGAGGAGCTTGAAGCCGACCTCATCCGGAAGAACGCAAGCGAATGTGGACTGTCCACTTCCAACTACTGCCGTCAGGTCATCCTCGGCTACCGTCCGAGGAAGCGGCTGACAGACGAGGAACTCGAAACGCTCACCGACGTGAGGAAGCTGTGCGCCGATATGGTGCATATCAACAACTTCTTCAGGCAGGGCAAGTACAAAACAATGATGGTCGAATTGGCCGACCTGATTCAAAGGCTGAAAGGGATTGTCTATGGTGTCTAAGGCAAGGTCCATCAGTTACGGCACGGCCAAGCTGGAATACGATGCGAACAAGACCATCGGTCGTGAGCATGTGGCCAGCGAGGCGTGCCGTCACAATCTCTACGGCGAGACGCCAGGGGAGATTACACGTGAGATGCGCGACATCCAGGAGATGAGTCATCCCAACCTCACAAAATGCTACTTCGACATCGTCATCACCTTGTCCGAGTCGGATGCTGGGGCTGTTGAGACACAGGACGAATGCCGCCAACTCGTCGAGGAGTACATGCACAGGCTGATGGTCGTGCAATTGGGCTTGTCTGAGAAGCAGTTCGCAAGCATGCAGTGGATAGCGTACCAGCATGAACGCACCGACCACAACGTGAAGCTGCGGCACTGGCACGTGCTGGCCAACCGAGTGCTGCCAGACGGCACTGTGGTCTCAGACTCCAACATCGGACTAAAGGCGGTGAGGGTGGCCAATGACATCAGCCGCGAGCGAGGTTTCACCAATGCGGAGAATGTGTCACAGAAGAACAAGGCCGAGATACGCGAGGCTGCGTTCAGGACTCTGAAAGGTATGTCATGCTACTCCTTCGAAGTGTTCAAGGTGAAGATGGCAAGGGAGGGCTTTTCTGTTCAGGAAGCCTACTCCATAAGCGGCAGGTTACAAGGGTATTACATTGCATCCAAGTCGGGAACGCTCTACAAGGCAAGTGTCATCGACCGTGACCTCACGCTCGGACGCATCGAAAACACCTGGAAGCTGATACACTCAGGGAGGTACAGGCAGACAATGGCTGCTGGTCATGCACACCCCATCCGACAGGATTCCCAAAAAGGAACCCATGTTGTACCTCCATCGCTGTCATCGGTTCTGAACGCACGTGTCTCGACAGCCCATTCCCGCAACCGTGAGGATGAGGTGGGACATAACCGCAGGAGTTACGATGACGAATATAATGAAAACAGGAACAAAGGATATACAATGTAACAATCAATAAAGAAAGGAAAAATTATGACTAACAAGAATTACCCAGTAAGACCGGACGGCAACCCAAAGGTTGCTCCAGTCAAGAAGAAGGACATCCACGATAGCCTTCAGGATGCAAACCAATCAGCAGAAAAACTGCACGAGCAGATGACGGAGTTGAACACCAAATTCTCCATCATGCAGGAGTCGGGTGTAACGACAAGGTTGGATGCTCACTCAGAAAAGTTGATCAACAATCTCCTCGCACAGATGAAGGCAACGCCCAAGGATGTAGAAAAGGTGTTGAACTTGAAGATGGACAAAGTCATTGAAAAACATTACAACGAGATTACAAAAATCAAGAAGTATGCTGTCGTCGCCACCGTGATTATCAACACGCTGATAGCATTACTTGCGGTGATATTGTAATAGCATTGGGAAGTAACTATTGAAAGATGTTCTTCAAAGGAGGATTTCAAGAATCTCATTCTTGTCTCGTATATGAATAGACCCCCAAAAACCGCTGAGGCAATACACAAATTGATGTCTCAGCGGTTAGATTCTCTAGTCGAGAAGATATTACTTGAAACCAGTTAAAGTAACATTGTAGAATATGTAAAATATTATTACTTATGTCCGTATTTCGGGCAACCTCGTGATTATAAGCTTATTGTATAAATACACTTACTATAGATTACTAAATTCATTTTTGTTATTGAACACAACCTTTTGAGCATAGCCGTTTTTTTTTTTAAAAATAGAATTCAATATAACATTTTTTTTATACCTTTGCAACGTTTTTCTGTATGCAATGTCGGATAATACGCTATCTAGCGTTTTTGAAAACAAGCAGCTCGCACCGAAACGAATGTATGTCTGTTATGACAATCGCTAGTTAGGCATAGAGTTAAGCAGAAAAGGACATAAAAAGGCGTTTACAAGCGCTTTGTTTAAGACGTGTCGAAATCTTGCAACTCAATCGATTGCTGTCTTGAACTTAGCAATGGTAGATGTCCATTTAGGTATGTAGGCACCTACTTTCCTTCCAGAATCATTCAACGATTTTGTGTGGGTTATGTAGTTGTATATACATATCAGCGTGGGCTCTAACGTTGTCTGTTCAACAGCAATGGGCAATGCAAGAGCCTCGGCACGTGGAATGGACAATGGCGATTCCACGCTTTTTTTGTGCATGCATCAATCTCAAAAATGCGTGAACAAGTCCACTATAAACACATTGTCTAATGTGAACATTAGTGGTGGCATTGAAAGCCCCCAATGCACCAGATTTATCTCTGATGTCCTCCCCAAAGCGATAAGCTCAAAAACAGGGGTGTCGGTAGAATATGCCTATGATGAAGGGAAGAAATGGTTTGTTTTCAGAGCTTCTTATGGAAGGGTGGATAGGGCATTTGACCTGATGATTAAAGACGGCACTTATACTTACATTGCCAAGCGCTATGTGCTTAAGCTATACCATGGAAAAAGAAAAAGAGTGCTGGAGCCCCTGATTCCCAACCTCGTTTTTGCATATACCTCTAAGGAAAAAGCAAATGAATATGTCAATAACACACCAGCTCTTTCATTTCTCAGTTACTATTACAACCATTTTGAGTTAGATGAAAGAAAGAAGAATCCGCCTCTCACGATTTCAGAATCAGAAATGAAGAGGTTTATTCTTGCTACATGCAACCATAATGAGCACTTGATGTTCGTTAACGAATCTCAATGTCATTACAAGAGTGGAGACATCGTTAAGGTGATCGACGGATTATTTCGTGGTGTGGAAGGTAGAGTGGCAAGAGTCGCTGGTCAGCAGAGGGTGGTTTTGAGTCTCTCAAATATCGGGTTGGTGGCCACAGCATACATTCCAACAGCTTTTATAGAAAGGATTGAAACTAATTCAGCAAACACTTAACAATCATAGGATTATGAAATTCGCTCTTGTCACAGGAGGATCTAGAGGATTGGGGAAAGCCATTTGCATAGAAATTGCAAAAATGGGGATTCCCATAATTATCAATTACCGTTCTAATGAGACTGCAGCAATTCAAGTGAAGTCGGAAATAGAAAGCTTCGGCGGGCATACTGAACTTCTCCAGTTTGATGTGGGAAATCCAGCCGAGGTGGAAGCATCACTAGATGGATGGCAAGACGAACATCCCGATGATTACATCGCTTTTTTGGTTAATAACGCAGGCATAAGGCAAGATAATATCATGTTTATGATGCCCGATCAGGATTGGCATGCTGTCATCAATACTTCTTTGAATGGCTTTTTTTTCGTGACACGCAAACTATTGCCTAAGATGATGCAACGCAAGCATGGGGGACGCATTGTCAACATGTCTTCTTTGTCGGGGGTGAAAGGTATGCAAGGACAAGTCAACTACAGTGCTGCAAAGGCAGGTCTTATCGGTGCTACAAAAGCACTTGCGCTGGAGGTGGCTTCAAGAAACGTCACTGTCAATGCCGTTGCCCCAGGGTTTATTGACACCGATATGACAAAAGAATTGCCGCAAGACGAATTTAGACAACTGGTTCCGATGAAGAGATTCGGAAGGCCAGAGGAAGTAGCTGCTTTGGTCAAATTCCTCCTTTCTGACGAAGCCGCGTATATTACAGGAGAAGTAATAAACATCAATGGAGGATTGTACACTTAAATAGATAAGAAATGAGTAAATTTTTAACTTTATTATTGTCGCTTTTCTGCATGGTGGGATTTTGTCAGAATTCTCAAGTGAAGGTAACACTTAAATCAGGTGTGGTTATTACTGGCGACTTGAAAGAACTAGCTCCTTCTGAATATATTCAATTGGTAGTTTCTGGCGTTGACACAAAGGTGTCTATGTCGGATGTTCAATCTGTTGAGAGTTTATCAAGCACCACTGCATCTGATATGAAGCAAGAGAAGAAAGGGCTAGACATGGTATACGGAAACTATACCATTACAGATAACAATGATTATCCAGAAATAATTAAAGTCCAAATTGGTGATCGAGAAATGGAAATGAGACTAGTCAGAGGTGGCTCATTTATAATGGGTTATGATGGAAGGCATAGTATATCTATGGAAAGCGAGCCTATTCATCAGGTAAACTTGTCTTCATTTTATATTAGTACAACTCATATCACCAAAGAACAAGTGAATTCATTGTTAAATAAAAAAATAAAAATCAAGAAGCCAAATTATCCGTATCATGCTGATAAATGGGATCTGGCAGATGAAGTTGTAAAAGCTATAGCAAAGAATATGAATCAACCTTATAGATTATGCACGGAAGCAGAATGGGAATATAGTTCTCTGATGGATTTTGCAGAAGAATTATATGGAAAAGAAAAATATTTCGAATGGTGTTCTGATTTCTATGGGGAGTATAATTCGGTTGAACAAACAAACCCAAAAGGTCCGGCTACAGGAAAAAAACATGTCCAACGTTCGTTCAATGTAGGTAGGAATAAATGGCAGAGAAAGTTTAGTTCTCAAGATACTTATCATTTTGGATTAAGAATTGCTATAAGTGCCGACAAGATTAGTAAGTAATAAATCAAAGAGTTGTAATAACTGGAATGTGAATCTGGTCATGTATCGAGACAAGTATTGAGGAGGAGGCAGAGTCGCTTTATCTAAGGTAAATCCGGCTCGTTAATACGAATCTCAGCAACTTATTTGGTTTGGGTACAAATTCTGCATTAATATAATACGAATTATAAAATATGAATAGTATGAAAAAAAATGTTTGTCGTATCAATCGCAGGTATATATTGCTTGCATTGTTGAGTACCATATTTATAATAGCTGATGCACAGGTCGTTACAGTGAATGATATGTCGGCTGTAAAACCTGGTTCTAAAATCAACTTTGTGATTGACTTTTCCAAGGCTACTATCATGAGCATGAACGAAACGGATTTCTCGAATTATGAAAAAGATTGGAATAAAGATAAGCCAACGATTATAGGCAGGTTTCAAAAAGGTGTCAACAACAAACTCAATGGTATTTTGAATGTTGGTTCATACCCTGATTCACAATACACGCTTAAGGTGACGGTCACGGCCATTTCCGACGTGGGAAATGTTTATTGTGATGCTGTCATAACAGATAAGGATGGAACAGTTCTATTTAGTGTAAATAATGTAAATGGTGGTTCCGAACCGCCAATCCTTCCTGGTTCAAAACTTGCCAGAATTAAAACTTGGGCTTTTTTGACAGGGCGTTCATTAGGTAACAATATGAAATCAGAATATCTTGCTCAATAATACGATATTAATATTTTTTATGAAATAATCACCTTGTGGTGAAGCATTAATTCTTTTGTATGGCCATATACAGATAATTAGAGAATATCTATCAGTGTAGATATAATAGCAAACAATGAATAGAAAAGTAGTAATAACGGGAATGGGAATCTGGTCGTGTATAGGGACGAGCATAGATGAAGTGACAGAGTCCCTCTACACGGGAAGGTCAGGAATTGGACTGGATCAGGACCGTTTGGATTATGGATATAGGTCAGGACTGACAGGCATTGTTAAGCGCCCACAATTAAAAGGGGTCTTGGACAGACGTACTCGAACTGGGATGTCTGAAGAGGCGGAGTATGCATATATGGCAAGCAAGGATGCTTTTCTGATGTCAGGAATCGATGACGTTTTTTTGAACACCAATGAGATTGGGGTCATCTTCGGCAATGACTCATCAGCGAAAGCTGTGGTGGAGTCTGCCTATCTCATGGACGAAAAACATGACACCGCTATGATTGGTTCTGGCTTAATTTTCCAAGGGATGAACTCAACCGTCAATATGAATATGAACACCATCTTTCATTTGCGCGGGGTCAATTTCTCTGTCAGTTCCGCTTGTGCCAGCGGCTCCCACTCCATAGGTTTAGCTTACCTTCTCATAAAACAAGGCTTGCAGGATATCGTCCTTTGTGGCGGCGCACAGGAGGTGAACAAGTATGCCATGTCCACGTTTGATGCGCTCAATGCCTTCTCAGTCCATATGGATGAACCGGCCAAGGCCTCCCGCCCCTTTGACCGCGACCGCGATGGATTGGTGCCAAGCGGGGGGGCGGCAGCACTCGTTCTTGAAGATTATGAGCATGCTGTAAAACGTGGTGCGAACATTCTTGCAGAAGTGTGTGGATACGGTTTTTCAAGCAATGGGGGAGGTATCAGCCAACCAAGCGACGAGGGTAGTTTCATCGCTGTGACAAGGGCTATGAAAGATGCTGGCGTCACTGCCGACGACATAGATTATATCAACGCCCATGCAACTTCCACACAACAAGGAGACATGTATGAGGCCATGGCTTTGAATCGCATTTTCAAAGGGAAGAGGGCGCTCGTCAGCAGTACGAAGTCGATGACGGGGCATGAATGTTGGATGGCCGGAGCAAGTGAAATCGTATATTCCATCATCATGATGCAGAAAGGCTTTGTCGCTCCCAACATCAATTTCGTCAATCCTGACGAGCATTCAAGGTTTCTCAATCTTACAGCAGAGACCGTGGAGACGAAAGTAAACGTGGTCCTTAGCAATTCTTTTGGCTTTGGAGGCACTAATTCTGCACTGATTATAAAGAAATAAAATGGATCCTGGACAGCATCGACAAGAAGGCACTACTTATGGCAATGAATGGATGCATAAGGCTCTGATCGGATTGTTGAAGGCAATCAACATCAAACTGGTTTATTCTTTCATGGCTATCTTTGTCATTCCCTTCACCTTGTTGCTTAGTCCAGGAGCAAGACTTACCTATCGCTATTTCCGTCAACGAAGACACCATGGCCGATGGAAATCCTTGTGGGCCACATACCGTAACCACTGTTTGTTTGGCCAAACGGTGATTGACAAGTTTGCGATGTATGCAGGGCAGAAATTCCAAATCAACTATCATGGTTTAGAACTTTATCATGAGTTGGAGTCATCACCAGAGCCATTGCTTTTGCTCAATGCACACATCGGCTGCAATGAGATTGTCGGATACTCCATTCATTTGTCAAAACCTTGCAACGTCCTGGTGTATGGGGGTGAAAAGAAATCATTAATGGGTTACAGGCAATCGTCTTTTGCCCATGGGAACATCAAAATGATTCCCGTAGGATCGGGTCAATCGCATAGTGATGACATCATAAGGGCTCTCGACAACGGCGAGGTGCTTAGTGCCTTCGCTGATAGGTTCATGGATAGCGGGAAACTGGTGACGTCAACCATTCATGGCCATAAGGTCAATCTGGCTCGTGGTCCTTTCTCAATTGCTGTCACAAGAGGGTTGAATGTAATGATGGTTAGCGGGATGAAAGAGAAGGACGGGTCTTACACGGCCTATGTCACACCTCTGTCTTATGACCAAACATTACCCAAGAAACAGCAGCGGCAGCAGTTGGCCGACGCCTATACTGCAGAGATCGACAGCCTCTTGGAGCGTTATCCATTGCAGTGGTTCAATTATTCTGACATTTGGGTGAAATAATTGGCTTTGAAATCGTTTGTTCTTTTCTCACGTTTTGACGTATGGAATTATCGGAGTCACTAAGAAAGAAATATACAAAGGAACAATTTTCGGCCCTAGAGGCTCAACGACTTGCCGAGTTCATCGCGTGGAGCCCCATTGTGTTCCAAGCATCGCGCTTGATGGTCAAGTGGGGTATCTTGGATCTTATCCAGAACTCCAAAAACGGTCTCACACGGGAAGAAATCTTACAAAAAACTGATTTGACTGATTATGCTGTCAAGTGCCTGTTGGAAGCTTCTCTCAGCATAGGCTTGGTCATTATTGACCCGGAAACGGATAGGTTCTCCATAACAAAGACAGGATGGTTCTTGCTCACTAATGCTGCCACACGGGTGAATCTGGATTTCAACCACGAAGTGAATTATCAAGGAATGTTCCTGTTGGAAGAGGCTTTGAGAAAGGGAAAACCGGAAGGGTTGAGACATTTCGGAGATTGGCCCACCTTGTATGAGGGATTGGCCAACATGCCTGAAGTGGCAAAAAAGAGTTGGTTGGCCTTCGACCATTTTTATAGCGACATCTCGTTTCCGGATGCATTGAAAGTGGTTTTTGACGACCGTCACGTGGAAAACCTGTATGATGTAGGAGGCAACACGGGGAAATGGGCGCTCCAATGCGTGGCTTACAACCCGGACGTGAAGGTGACTGTCCTTGATTTGCCTCAGCAGATTGAAATGATGAAGGCCAATGTAAATGGGAAGAAGGGTGCTGACCGCATCACTGGGTTTGGCATTGATTTTTTGGATGAGTCAGCAGAATTCCCTGTGTTGGAAGAAGGGGTGGATGTCATTTGGATGAGCCAGTTCCTCGATTGCTTCAGCAAGGAAGAAATAGTGAGCATTCTGACAAGAGCACAAAAAGTAATGACAAGCAACACCCGTCTGTTTATCATGGAAACCCTGTGGGACAGACAACGCTTTGAAACATCGGCTTTCTGTCTCACCATGACAAGTCTCTATTTCACCGACATCGCCAATGGCAATTCAAAAATGTACAATACTGAAGATATGAGGGATTGCATCAACCAAGCAAGAATGGAGATAGAGAGGATTCATGACAACTTGGGAATAGGGCATTCCATCATTGTTTGTAAGACTAAGTGAATAAAATAATAAATCATAAAATGACAAGAAAAGAAATTGAAGAAAAAGTCAAGGCATTCTTTTTGGATGACCTTGAAATTGAAGAGGAAAACATCTTTCCCGACGCCAGGCTGAAAGAAGACATCGGTATCGACAGTTTGGATTATGTAGACATCGTGGTCATTGTGGAGAAGAATTTCGGATTCAAAATCAAGCCACAGGAGATGACTACAGTAAAGACATTGTCGCAATTCTACGACTATATAGAGTCAAAAGTTGAATGACAAGACGCATGGTTGCTCCCGAAATACCCATAACCAAGCTCATTCCTCAACGTCCGCCGTTCGTGATGGTGGACAGAGTGTTGAGTTGTGACAAGAAGAATGCCGTTACGGAATTCTTGGTACAGAAGGGCAACATCTTCTTGGATGACAAGGGACTGTCGCCCTCAGGCATCATTGAGAACATGGCACAATCGTGTGCAGCAAGGATGGGTTATGCGAGCAGGATGAAAGGTGAATCCATCAAGATAGGTTACATTGGGGACATTCGGGATTGCGTGATTATGCGATTGCCAAAATGCGACGAAATCATCCAAACGCACATCAAGATCGTGGAAGAGGTGTTTCATCTAACATTGGCGTATGTGCATATGGAGATTGATGGTGAAACCATCGCCTCCGCACGGATGAAAATAGCTCTTACCGACATCGAATTGCAAGAATGAAAACTTTTGTCACCCATTGCCGATGAACGTCCTGAAAAAGACCATTCGTCTGAAGATACGTTTCAGCGAGGTAGATGCCATGAGAGTAGTATGGCATGGCGTCTACGCAAAATATTTCGAGGATGCTCGTGAGGCTTTCGGTAATGAATTCCATTTGGGTTACGACCTGATTGAGAAAAATGGATTCTTCGCTCCATTGGTTGATTTGTCCATCCAATTCAAGCAGCCTCTCAGATATGGGATGACCCCGGAAATAACCATCGTGTACAAGTCCACGGATGCGGCAAAAATCGTCTTCGATTATGAAATACGCAATCCTGAAGACGACAGCCTGATGACAACGGGGCGCACCGTACAGGTGTTCATGGATGCCGATTATCAGTTGATGTGGGGCACGCCTACTTTTTATGAGAATTGGAAGAAACGTTGGAATCAATCCTGATCATAGCAAGTAGGGGAAAAGAGAGATGAAGAACGTTTTAAAGAAGTTACGACTGCATCATTTCCATAAATGACAGAAAAAGTGAACACATGTCCCTTTAACCCCTCTTTAACACCCCATTAACCCCTAAACACCTTCATATAAAGAAATATCGGATGATTTATCGGTTGGCAGACAATATTATCTCCCCTCTGGGAGAGACAACTGATGAAAACTATCAAGCGGTTAAGGTGGGGCGCTCTGCCTTGAACCAATGCAAGGGGAAATGGGGCGTTCCTGATTCCTATACTGCTTCATTCTTCACCCAAGAACAAGAAAAGGCGCATTCCATAGATGGCTTGACCCGTTTTGAGTCGTTGGCTTTCCTTTCTGCCAGCAGGGCGGTGAAAGATGCCGGAATCGATGTTCGAGGCAGCCAGACGGTATTCATCCTCAGTACCACAAAGGCAAACATAGAATTGTTGACAGAGGATGCTGATGGGTATGTGCCCATGTATCCCGGCGAGACAGCCGAGAGGATATCCAAAAGGTTGGGGGTTTCTACATCTCCCATTACTGTATGTAATGCTTGCACCTCAGGACTGTCGGCCATCATCCTGGCCATGCGGTTGCTTGAAGCAAACTTTTACAGCCAAGCCATCGTTTGCGGAGCAGATGTGTTGAGCAAATTCACGGTTTCTGGTTTTCTTTCACTAAAGGCATTGGCAGAGGATGCGTGCAGGCCTTTTGACATCGAACGTTTGGGGCTCAATTTGGGTGAGGCAGCAGCGACCTTGGTCTTGCAGAGGGGTAAGGATATTGCCAGTGACGCAGTTCCCTCAACAAAATCCTGGCGTTTTGTGCAAGGAGCTATCAGAAATGATGCCTTTCATGTGAGTTCTCCATCGAAGAACGGAGAGGGTGCCAAACTGGCGTTGGAGGCAGTCCTACATGACGTGCCAAATGAAAATCTCGCATTGGTGAATGCCCATGGCACCGCCACCATGTTCAATGATCAAATGGAGTCGGTGGCTTTAGAACGGGTGGGGTTGAACAGTGTTCCTGTAAATGGACTAAAGGGGTATTTTGGTCATACGCTTGGAGCAGCTGGCATTTTGGAAACCATCATCACCATGGCAGCTCTCGACGACAACACCATATTGGCGACAAGGGGATTCTCGGAATGTGGAGTTTCGGGGAAAATCCTGGTTCCAACCCAAAACACGGAAACCAGCAAAACCGGTTTCATCAAAATGATATCTGGTTTTGGTGGATGCAACGCTGCATTGTTCGCAGACAGGCAAGAGGTTGATGCCTTTGACGCGACGCCGGTCTCTCATCGTCTGTTTGAGAAGGTGCATCAAGTGAAAATTACACCATCTTCCATCATGGTCGACGAGATTGACATTGATGTTCCAGAGACAGGAACACGACTGCTCACTTGGATTTACAAACAATTTGTTGGCGACTACCCCAAATTCTACAAGATGGACGGATTATGCCAGTTGGGGCTGGCGGCTTCAGAATTGCTGCTGATGAATGAAGAGAGAGAACGCTTTGTCCCATGCGACAACCGGGCTGTCATATTGATGAATCACTCTTCATCGGTCAGCGCGGACAGGAAATTCTTGGCATCAATAGCGAAAGAAGACGATTATTTCCCAAGTCCTTCCGCTTTCGTCTATACATTGCCGAACATCGTCTCGGGTGAAATCGCCATACGCAACCATTACCATGGAGAAACGTCGTTTTACATTGTCAAGGAACGTAACGATGAATTGTTGTGGCAGACCATATTCGCATCTGCCAACGACACAAAGATGGAGAGTATCATAGGCGGATGGATTGACTATGACGACGAGAATCATTTCGAAGCAGATATTTTCATTGCTGTTCATAGAGAGTTATCTAAACCCTGACGGGTCACACCCGAGGGGATGAGGATGTGAAGCTTCCCGGTTTTTACAGCCATGCTTTCTTATCCTATTGTAACAGCCAATATATTAACGAAAAAAATGGAAGAATTAATCTTAGAGTTGAAAAAAGAAATCATCGAGGCTCTCAACCTTGAGGATGTGAAGCCCGAAGACATCGATGAAGATGCTCCTTTGTTCGGTAGCGGCCTGGGGCTGGATTCCATAGATGCACTTGAATTGATCGTACTGATTGAAAAGAACTATGGAATAAAGTTGAAAGACCCCACGAAGAGCAAAGAGGTTCTGAAATCGGTAAGAGTCATGGCGGAATTTATCGCCGAGAATCGAACTAAATAACAGACCAACAGAGGTGGATCCATTAGTTGTCACAGGTGCAGGAGTAGTGTCGGCCATCGGCGTGGGGAAAGAGGAAACGTTGTGTTCTCTACAATCTGGTACCACGGGAATACATGAGATGCAGCTTCTTCCATCGTGCCATCGTGATTTACCGGTGGGAGAAATTAGGTTGAGCAATGAGGAAATGAGACTCATGCTGGGTTCAGAAGACGACTCTCTACTGACACGGAATGCCCTCATCGGCCGGTTGGCTTTGAGGGAGGCTCTTTTAGATGCTTGTCTGGATTCAAAGACCATCACGACAGCCCACCTCGTTTCTGCGACAACCGTTGGCGGCATGGACCACCGTGAAGTGCTTCATGCAGGAGAAAAGGATTGCGACAGCCTCCATGCCGCCATTGCCACATACAACTGTGCCGACTGCACTAAGATGATAGCAAGGCCATTTGGACAATTTGCCTCTCTCTCCACGGTGTCCACCGCATGCTCCTCTGCCACCAACGCCATCATCACGGGGGCGAACATGCTTCGTTGCGGACTGGCAGACATCGTAGTGGCGGGTGGAACCGAGTGCCTCACCATGTTCCACCTCAACGGGTTCAACACACTCATGAT
>AUXO015560484.1_pt1 | contig 13169 bp, 8 predicted proteins | sample 768731 | NCBI WGS metagenome assembly AUXO01 (sample SAMN02715735, study PRJNA202380) | gut metagenome | biome: sheep rumen | host: Ovis aries | place: New Zealand: Palmerston North
TGCTACAATGAAGAAGAAGTATTAGAAGAAACAACAAGACAATTAAAAGCAAAGATGGAGAAACTAATAAAGACAAAAAAGATTTCTCCAAAAAGTAAAGTAATGTATGTAAATGATGGATCAAAAGATAAAACTTGGGATATTATCCAAGAAATTCATCAAAAAGAAAAATTATTTACAGGAATTACTTTATCAAGAAATAGAGGACATCAAAATGCATTACTTGGTGGTTTAATGACTGCTAAAAAATATGCAGATATTGTAATATCAATGGATGCAGACTTACAGGATGATATCAATGCTATGGATGAAATGATTGAAAAATATAAAGAGGGTAAGGATATTGTATACGGAGTAAGAAGTGCAAGAAAAAAAGATACTTTCTTTAAAAGAGTAACGGCAGAAGGCTTCTATAAATTTATGAAAGTTTTAGGAGTAGACTGTGTATATAATCATGCAGATTATCGATTAACATCAAAAAGAGTATTAGATGAATTTGAAAACTTTAAAGAAGTAAATCTATTTTTAAGAGGAATGTTCCCATTAGTAGGATTTAAATCAGATATTGTTTATTATGAAAGAAATGAAAGATTTGCGGGAGAATCAAAATACCCATTAAAAAAGATGTTAAATTTTGCTTGGGATGGAATTACTTCATTTAGTGTAAAACCATTAAGATTAATCTGTACATTAGGATTTGTAATTTTATTTGTAAGTATTGCAATCATGATTTATTCTCTTATCCGTTTCTTAACAGGAAACACTGTAAGTGGATGGACATTCTTATCAATTTCTATTTGGTTTATTGGAGGATTACAAATGATATCAATAGGAATCATAGGAGAATATGTTGGAAAAATGTATAGTGAAACAAAACAAAGGCCAAGATTTATTATTGCCGAGAATTTAGAGGAAAAAGAATGAAAGAAATAAAAAATCTTTTTGAAAATAATAAAAAATTCTTAATTATAGAATTAGTATTCACAATTGGATTATTAATCATTTCATTAGGGAATATAAATTCCCTAATTTTTCTGTTTATAAGTATAATGGTAAATATATTATTCATTAATATTCTAAAAGAAACAAAAAGAATATTAAAAATAGATTTTACCAAAAAAGAAAAATATGCAATTTTAATATCTATTTTATTATGTTTTCTATTTTACTTTATAAGTCTCCTTACAAGAAAGTTTATCTATTATTGGGATTACTCTTGTTACTACAATATCCAATTAACGACAATGGAACGTTTTCAACAAGGATTGCAATCAGGCATTTATTATTTTTTAAACAGTACATATTCTGCAAGTTATGGAAACTTTTTATCATTTATTCCTCAAGTGATATTTCAATTTACAAATAAAACAGAAAACAGTTATATAGCAAGTTATGTTCTAACAACAATTCCTTATATTGTATTTTCCATCTCTTTATTTTTAAAAACATTACTACAAAAAAATAAAGAATCATTATTTGGACTTAGTTTATTGACGTTCATCTTATTACCATTATTACATGCAACATCTATATATGGACAACCAGATTTCTTTGGACTATTCTATATTTTTATGATTTTAACCCTAACAAATCACTATGATTTTAAAAAAATAGAAATAGGAAGATTACTAGGAATCTTTATCAACACCTATCTTTTGTTTATTAGTAGAAGATGGTATATTTATTGGATTTTAACTTACTATATGATTTATGGATTACAAGTATTATATAAGAATAGAACAAATAAAAAAGATTTATTAAAGATCTTAAAAAATGCTAGTATATATATTGGAATATGCATAATATTATTTATTATTACTCTTCATCCTTTAATGAAAAACATCATAGAAAGTGATTTTCAAGGACACTATATCTATTATAAAAATGGAGGAGTATTGGATGAGATTATTCATCAAATAAAAATATTAGGAATTTCTCAGTGTATTCTAATTGGAATGGGAATAATAATTGGATTATTCAAAAAAGAATACCGAGAAAAAACAGGGTTATTCATACTTCAAACACTATTCATTATTATTTTATTTAATAGAATACAAGCCATGGGATATCATCACTCTCTTATGAATGTTACTGCATATACGTTTTTTACATGGATTACCTTGTATTATTGTCAAGAATTTCCAAGAAAACAGTATTTAACAAGTCTTATCATAATAATTATGATTTTTAATTTTATGAATGGATTTATGGATAAAAATAATCTATTCTTCACAGAGGTAAATCTAAAAATACCTTATCAAGAAGATTATGAAGAATTAAAAGAGGCTGCAACCTGGTTAAAAAACAATTTAAATGAACAAAACACAGCCTATATGATTACTCATACAGATCAGTATAATCCTGATAAATTAAGAAATATATTTCTTCCAGATAAAACTATTTCAAAATATTTACCATATGGATCTGCTATCATAGGAGTTCATCCTTTCCCAACAGAACTATTCACCTCAAAATACATTATTACAACAACTCCATTTGAAAGAATGTCTATAGAATATAAATATGAAGAAGTATTTGAAAAATTAATAGAAGAAGAAAAATTTCAAATAAAAAAAATATTCAATATGAATAACAGTTATCAAATTCTAATATATGAAAGAGTAAAAGAAGTAGACGAAGAAGAAATAAATCTTTATGAAAAAGCGTTAAAAGAAGAATCAAAACAGTTTCCAGAATTGTATCAAAATGTTATAGAAAAGTATAAAAAAATGAATAAGAAAGTGTAGAATGCTTTCTTATTTGATTGTAGAAGAGAAATAGTTTATAATGATGAGTAAAGATGAGGTGATTCTATGGCAGATATCAGTATCATAATTCCTTCATATAATGCCGAAAAGTATATAAACAAGTGTCTTGATTCTGTAATAAATCAAACAAAAAAAGAATTAGAAATCATAGTAGTAAATGATGGATCAACAGATCACACAGAAAAGATTATAAAAGAGTATAAAGATAATCGTATTAAATACTATAAAAATAGCAATCAAGGAATCGGTAAAACAAGAAACTTTGGTATATTAAAATCAACTGGGAAATATATTATGTTTTTAGATAGTGACGACTATTTAGAAAAAAATGCCTGTGAACTTCTATATGAAAAAGCAGAAAAAGATAAATTAGATATTGTAATATGTGACTTTTATAAAAAATATGATAATGGAGAAATAGAAGAGATTCATAATGCAAATTTTGAAAATTCTTCTTTACAAGAAAACCCAGATATTATAAATGAATTTCTATCCCCTTGGGCAAAAATATATAAGAGAGAATTACTAATTGATAACAAGATTCGATTTGTAGAAAACTTAAAATATGAAGATGCTCCATTTGTTATCGAAGCACTTGATAAAGCAAAAACAATTGGGAAAATTAATGAATGCCTAAACTATTACGTAATTCATACAAATAGTGAAACAACGATAAGAGATAGAAGATGTTTTGATATATTAAAAATAATAGATAAAATTAGAAACTATACAAAAGGGAAAAAATACTTACAAGAAAAAATCGATAAATTAACAGTTAGAATGATTACAAATTATACGATTCAACAAAGAGTACAAGAAAATAAAAAGATAGGAATGGAGTTTATTGAGGAAGCATTCCAATATTTAGAAAAAGAAGTACCAGATTATAAAAATAATAAATATTATGAGAATAGAGGATTCTTACGTAGAACAATTGAAAAGAATAAGTTTTTAACAAAACTATATTGTAAGTATTATCATGTAAAATAAACAAGGAGAATAAAATGAAAAAAAGATTAGATTATCTAGATGGATTAAGAATATTTGCAATACTAAGTATTATTCTATTACATGTATTATTAACATTTCGATATAAGTATTTTCCAATTAGTAAAAATTATTATACACTATATACCATTTTAGATTCTTTTACAAGAATGGGAGTACCAATCTTCTTTATGTTATCAGGAGCCTTAATGCTTTCTAAAAAAGAAGAAAAAAACTATATAATATATTTTAAAAAAAGAATTATAAAATTAGTTATTGCTTATTTTCTTTTTTCAATTATCTATTTACTATATGATATAAAAATAAATCATGTTTCAACAACACCTTTCATTGCAATGGAATGGATAACATCAAGTTATGTAAAACATCATTTATGGTATTTGCCTGTAATTATCATGATATATTTATTGATTCCATTTATGAAAAAACTAGTAGATAATTTATCAAAAAAAGAATTAGAAACTTTAATTATTGTATTATTCTTATTTGGAAACATGACATTCTTTGGAAGTGTTGTAACAGAAAAATTAAAACACATGTTATTAAAACAATTTATTTTTCCAGATTTAATGATTTATATGAACTATTTATTCATGGGATATTATTTATATAAATATGAAGTAAAAATAAAAAAATATCACATTTTACTAAGTATTATATCCATTATATTACTTCCCGTATTTACCATATGGTTAAGTGAAGAAGCAGTAATTGATACTTTACTAAATTCTTTATCTCCATTAGTAGTATTTCCATCAATAACAATATTTTTATTATTTAAAAATCATTATCCAAAAATAAAGTGTCAAGCCTGGATTAATAAATGTACTTATTGTGTTTTCTATGTATACTTAATTCATATCTTAATCTTGGATAGTACAACAAGAATATTAAAACCAATTATTATTAAGACAAGTGGAATAAAAGAAATAGGGTTAATGCTAGGAATTTATATATGGGTTGTAGTAACATCATTTATTCTTTCAATGATATATGTAAGTATAAAAAAGAGAGTAAAAGAACATAATAAAAAAAGACAAAAAGTGTAAAGAAAACAACTCTTTACTATAACTTGTCATTTTCATACAAAAAATTGACAAATAATTCTTTCACAACGAAAGAAATAATTATATAATAGTATCGTAATTAACAAAGAACTGTGGAAAAAGTGTAGGCGAAGGAAAATGAAAAAGAAATATTTTATCATACTATTATTCATCATTGCTTTTTTGTCATATAAAACAATGAATATAATTGCTGATGAAAAAAACCATATTATAAGTAAAACAGAAGATATTAACAAATATGAGAATATTGTATTTTTAGGAGATTCTATTTTTGATTGGTATCCAATTGATAAAATATTTGATGATCTACCAATTGTAAATAGTGGAATTGCTGGAAATAAAACAACTGATATTTTAGAAAATCTAGAAGAAAGAGTATATCGTTATAATCCAACAAAAGTATTTATTCAAATTGGAACAAATGATTTAAAATATGAAGATAGTGAAGAATTAAATCAAGAAGTATATGAAAATATTGTAAAAATAGCAGAAAGTATTCAAAAACATAGAAAAAAAAGTGAGATATATATTATTTCAATCTATCCTGTTAATAATGATTTACCAGGAGCAAATGATAGACATAATGACGAGATACAAAGTATTAATAAAAAGCTTGAAAAATATTGTGCAGAATCAAAAAATATTATCTATATTGATGCCTTTTCTGCACTAGCAAACGATGAAGGCTCTCTTGATGTTGCCTATACAAAAGATGGCTTACATCCAAATGACTTAGGATATGCAAAATTAACAGAAATATTAATGAAATATATTTATCATTAAAATAATAAAACAACTGAAATAGTTGTTTTATTTTACAACTAAAAAAAATACTGGTATAATTAAATGTAGGTTTTAGAGAAATCGGAAAGAGGTATGGGTGTGGAAAAAGATGTAGCAATTAAAGCAACACATGTGTCAAAAGATTTTAAATTATATTATGATAAAGCACATACTTTAAAAGAAAAATTATTATTTTTTTCCAAAAAAAATAAAAATAAAAACGACATATTACATGTATTAAAAGATATTAACTTAGAAATAAAAAAAGGAGAAAGCGTTGCTCTTATTGGAACAAACGGAAGTGGTAAATCAACATTATTAAAATTAATGACAAGAATTATTTACCCAAATAAAGGAAGAATCACAACAAATGGAAAATTAACATCACTTCTAGAATTAGGAGCAGGATTTCACGAAGATTTTACAGGAAGAGAAAATATATACTTTAATGCATCAATATTTGGATTAACAAGACAAGAAATTGATGAGAAAATAGATGAAATTATAGAGTTTTCTGAGTTAAAAGATTTTATTGATAATCCAGTAAGAACTTATTCATCTGGAATGTATATGAGACTTGCTTTTTCTGTTGCAATCAATGTACAAGCAGAAATCTTATTAATTGATGAAATTTTAGCAGTAGGAGATAAACACTTTCAAGATAAATGTTTTGCAAAATTAATGGAATTAAAAAAAGCAGGAAAAACAATTGTAATAGTAACTCATGATACAGATAAAGTTAAAAAGTTTTGTGATAGAGCTGTTTGGTTATATAATGGAGAAATCCGAATGGATGGAGAGACCAACAAAGTACTACAAGAATATATAAAGGTTTGCGGGTGATAACATGAATGTATTTAAAGAATTATACAATTATCGTGAACTATTAAAAACAAACATTAAAAAAGAAATTAGAGGAAAATATAAAGGATCTTGGTTAGGTGTTTTATGGACATTCTTAAATCCATTATTAATGCTTGCTGTATACGCCTTTGTTTTTCCATATATCTTAAGAGTGGATGTAGAAAACTATACAATTTTTATGATTGTAGCCTTAATTCCATGGAATTTTTTCACAACCGCTGTTCAAACAGGAACAAGTTCTGTAACAATAAATGGTAATATTTTAAAGAAAGTATATTTTCCAAGAGAAATCATTCCATTATCTGTTACAACATCTCAATTAGTAAACTTTTTAATAACATGTTTAATTATGTTTGGATTCATTCTATTTAGTGGAGTAGGATTCTCAATTCACTTCTTACTTTTTCCTGTATTAGTATTTGTACAATTTATTTTAACATTAGGAATTAATTTAATCTTATCTGCAGTAACAGTTTTTGTAAATGATGTTGCACACTTCGTACAAGTTGCGATGACCTTAGGTTTCTATGCAACACCAGTTGTTTACTTATCATCTATGTTACCTGAAAAATTTCAATGGGTTATGCATATAAATCCAATGGCCGTATTAGTAGAATCTTATCGAGCAATTCTGTATTATCACAAAATGCCAGATATGTATTGGTTAGGAATATGGATTGTATTAAGCATTATCATATTAGTGGTTGGATATATGATATTTAAAAAGTTAGAAAGAACTTTTGTAGAAGAGTTGTAAAACTCTTTTTTTGTCAAAAATGATAATATTTGTTATAATAATGAAAAGAAAGTGAGGTAATCAAATGGATTATAAAAATTACCCAGGAAAAAAAATAAAAAACTATGGAGAATATACGAATCAAAATAAACCTCTAATTACCATTATTTCTCCATATTATAATAGTGGCAATACCATAGAAGAAACCTATAATTCTATAGTAAATCAGACCTATCCTTATTTTGAATGGATTATTGTAGATGATGGATCAAAAGAAAAAGAATCTATTCAAAAACTAAAAGAAATTGAGAAAAAAGATTCAAGAATCAAAGCTTATAGTATTAAAAATGGAGGGCCAGCCATCGCAAGAGATTATGCAATAGAAAAGGCATCTCCTTCAACAAAATATGTATTCTTCTTAGATAGTGATGATGTGATTGACAAAACAATGTTAGAGTGTCTTTATTGGACATTAGAAACTCACCCAGAAGGATCTTTTGCCTACACAACAACAGTAAACTTTGGAGAAAGAGAATTCTTATGGGAAAGATACTTTACCGTAGAACATGAAAAAGAAGAAAATTTATTAACTATAAGTGCCATGGTAAGAAAAGAAGACTTAATTGAAGTAGGTGGATTTGGAATTAAAGAAAAAGCCATGTACGAAGACTGGAATTTATGGTTAAAGCTAATTAGAGCAGGTAAAAAACCAATCCGAGTAAGTGCTCCATTATTTTGGTATAGACAAACAAATACAGGAGAATTCTCTAAAGCAAAAAAGAATGATAAAGCAGCAATGAAATACGTAAAAGAAACAGCAAAAGAAATTCCAGATAATAAGTTAGAAGCAATCCAATTTCCGCGTTATGGAGATACCTATGCAATGCAAAAAGAATATGAAATGGTTCTTCCTGATTATAAGAAAGATAAAAGAACAACCATTTTATATATCTTCCCATGGATGGTCGTAGGAGGTGCTGATTTCTTTAACTTAGATTTAATCAAAAGATTACCACAAGATAAGTATAGAGCAATCATTTTAACCACTACACCAAGTAATAATCCAATTCGTTCTGAATTTGAAAAATACGCTGATATTTATGATATGTCATCATTCTTAGATAGAATTGATTATTTATCCTTTACGGATTATATGATATCATCAAGAAAAGTAGATATTGTATTTATAAGTAATAGTGAGTATGGCTATTACATGACTCCATTTTTAAAAACAAAATATCCAAATATTCCATTCCTAGATTACATTCATTGTGTTGATATATTTGATGAAAGAAAAGGTTTCGCAAGATGCTCAAGAGATGTAACAGAATATTTATCTAGAACATATTGCTGTAATAATTCAACACTAAGAGAATTAAAAGAAGATTTTGGAATTAAAAATGCAGAAACAATCTATATTGGAACAGATGAGAAAAAATTTGATCCGGAAAAATATGATAAAGAAAGTTTGAAAGAAAAATATGACATTCCAAAAGATAAAAAAATTATTTCTTTTATCTGTCGTTTGAGTGATCAGAAACGTCCCGAAATGTTTGTTGAAATTGCAAAAAGAGTATCAAGAAAAGACCCTAGTATCTTTTGGGTAGTGGCAGGAGATGGTCCACTAATGCCAAAAGTAAAAGCAAATGTAGATGATAACTTTAAATTACTAGGAATGATTAAAAAAACAGAAGAAATATATGCAATTAGTGATGCAACACTAAATTGTTCATCATTCGAAGGACTTGCCCTAACATCATATGAATCTCTTTCAATGGGAGTCCCTGTTATCTCAACCGATGCTGGAGGACAAGCAGAATTAATTAATAAAGAAGTAGGAGGATTAGTTCATTTTAATGAGAATCCAACTCCAGAAATATATGAAAGAGAAATAGAAGAATATGTGAATGAAACCATTAGAGTAATGAACAATCTAGATGAAATAAAGAAGAATTGTCGTAAAAGAATTATAGAAGGATTTACTCTAGACTTAATGGCAAAGAAATTTGATAGAATATTCCAGGAGTTATTAAAAGAAGATAATACAACTGAACCCAAATTAAATAGAACAACATATGAACTAGCCTTAGAAGCATTCAATGATTTATACTTTAAATATACAAATGACTATTATGAAAGAAATTTAGGAGTATGGCCAACTGCTAAAAAAGTAAGATTTCCTAAGTTCTATCGACATGCAACCAATTTCCTATATCGAATAGGTGCATATAAAGAAGGCAAGAATTTTATTGAATTTTCAAGGGGATTTAAGAGGATGTCTCAAGAATTTATATTCACAATGAAATATTTCTTAAGATGTATTCCATCTTTCTTTACCTTCATTTTTAAATGCATAGCAAGAATTATAACAAAACCATTTCGAAAATAAGATACTGAAAAAGTATCTTTTTTTTGTATTTTAAAAGAAATTTGATATAATGTTAATAGATAATATACGAGGGCGGTGTAGGTATATGAAAAGAAAAATTCTTTTGTATGGAACAGGAACATATAAAAACAGAGGAGTAGAAGCAATTGTTAATTCTACAATAAATCAAATTGATTTAAAACAGAATGATTTAACAATAGCCACTTATGATTTAGAATATAATAAACATTTTTATAGTGACAAAGTAAAGTATATCAATCAAAATAGAAAAAATAATTTAACCGAAGAAGAAAAAGCCTTAGAAGAAAAATATAGAGGAATGCCATTTGATTATAATAATTATGAACTTTTATACCAAAAAGATGTTGTAGATCAAATGGAAAAATCAGATATTTGTATTTCTATTGGAGGAGATAGTTATTGTTATCCACCATGTAATTGGTTATATGCACTAGATAAAAAAAGTCATGATTTAGGGAAAAAAACAGTATTATGGGGAGCATCTTTATTTGAAAAAATAACGGATCATGATTTGATTAATAATCTAAATAATTTTGATGTATTAGTAATTAGAGAAAGCCTAACATTAGAAGCCATTAAAGATTATGTAGATCAAGATAAAATTATATTTGAAAGAGATCCTGCATTTTCCCTAAAAATGAAAGAAGTAGAATTAAACGAATGGTATAATAATAGAAAATATATGATTATAAACTTATCTCCTTTGACAATAAAAAATGAAAACCAATATCAAGCCATTATAGAATTTATAAAATATATTTTAAAAGAAACAAAATATTCTATTTGTCTTCTTCCTCATGTAACAACAGAAGATTGTAGTGATATGGAAATTCTATCAAGAATTAATCATGATTTTTTAGAGGAAGAAAGAGTATATTTAGAAGAAGGAAACTATGATTGTGAAGAATTAAAATATATCATTTCAAAAAGTTCATTTGCTATAGTTGCAAGAACTCATGCATCAATTGCTGGCTATTCAACAGCAGTTCCCACACTAGTAATAGGATATTCTGTAAAATCAAAAGGAATTGCCAAAGACTTATTTGGTGATTATCAAAATTATGTAATTAACAAAGATGAACTAACAAGTACTAATCTAATTGAAAAATATCAATATATAGAAAAAAATAGAGAAAAAATCATAGAAAAATTAAAAAAAGAAATGATTAACATCAAAATAGACACATCTCATATCTTTGAAAAAGTCATAGAAAAGTTAGAAGAACAAGAAAAAAAAGCAATATGTAAATCAACTGAATGTATTAATTGCAATCTATGTAAAAAAGTGTGTCCACAAGATGCCATAAAACAAGTGGAGACAGAACTACACTTTACTTATAATCAAAGAGATACAAATAAATGCATTAATTGTGGAAAATGTTTAAAGATATGCCCCATTTTGAATCCAGAGAAAAAAGAGAATTTTCAAAGTGTAAGTTATGCGGCTAAAAATAAGGATATAAATATTCAAAAAGAAAGTACATCAGGTGGAGTGTTTACTGCCATTGCAGAAGAAATTTTAAAAGAAAAAGGTGTTGTGTATGGAGCCCAACGGATTCATGGCAAAACATCTCATATTAGAGTAAACAATAAAAAAGATTTACAAAAAATAAGAGGCAGTAAATATTCCTATAGTAAATTAGATGACATATTAGGATTAATAGAAAAAGATTGCAAATCAAATAAAAAAATATTATTTAGTGGAACTCCATGTCAAGTAGGAGCCATGAAAAAACTAATTGGAAAATATAAAAATATAGTTTATGTATCTGTCATCTGTCATGGAGTATTAAACGATGCGTTAGTAGATGAATACTGTAAAAAAGAAAACGTAGAATTATTACAATATAGAACGAAAGAACGTGGTTGGCAACAATCACATGTGAAATATGATAAATATACAAATGAATTTAATAATGATAAATTACTATCTTTATATATTAGCAATGTAATATTAAGAGAAAGCTGTTACGAATGTAAGTATAAAGAAAACAACCCAGCAGATCTTATTTTAGGTGATTATTGGGGAATTAAAGAAGAAGCAGAAGAAATGTTTGATAATAACGGAGTATCTGTTGTAATTGTTAATTCTAAAAAAGGACAAGAAATGTTTCAAAAAATAAAAAACAAACTACTATACAAACAAACAGAAATAGATCATTTAAAAATAACACATCCAAATCTTTACCAATCTCCAAAAAAACCAATAGACCGATATAACGTTGAAAAAAGAATAAAAGAAAGTTCATGGCAAACAGCCTATGAGCTTGATCAAAGAAGAAGAAAAATAGATGACTTAAATAGAGAAATAACAAATTTAAAATTAGAACTAGTAGAAAGAGAACATGAACTAGACTCTATGAAGAATAGCAAAAGATGGAAAATTATAAATAATATTGCTAAAATAATAAGAAAATAATAAAGATGTAATAAAACAAAAAAGAAAGTAGAATAATAGTAATAGATTTGGTATAATAATAACGATATTCATGATATAGGAGAGTTGGTAAAATGCAAAAAAAATGGTTGTTTTTAATCCTATTCTTTATATTTGGAGTTTTCCCAGTATATGCAGAAGAAGGATTAATAGAAAAAGAAGGAAAGTATTATTTTATTGAAGAGGATGGAACCTATTATCAAGGAATAAAAGAGATAAATGGGAAAAAATACTATTTGAATGGAACAAATCCTACACTATCTGGATGGACGAATATAGAAGATTATGTTATATACTGTCAAGAAGATGGATCTATTGCGACAGGAAGAACAACAATAGAAGATAATATTTATTATTTTAATGAAGATGGAGTACAACAAACAGGATTTATAAGAGAAAATGATAAAATCTATTTTTATAGTAGAGTAACAGGTGCTTTAAAACATGGATGGCAGGGTGCTGCAGAAGGACAATGGTACCAATTAGAAGATGGATCCCTTGCCATAGGAAAAACAGAAATAGATGGCAATTATTATTATTTTAATGAAAATGGATTCTTAGAAAAAGGATTTATAACGGAAAATAATAAAATCTATTTTTATAGTAGAGTAAATGGAGCCTTAAAATATGGATGGCAAGGAGCAGTAGAAGGACAATGGTATCAATTAGAAGATGGATCCCTTGCCATAGGAAAAACAGAAATAGATGGTAACAAATATTACTTTAATGAAAATGGTTTCTTACAAAAAGGTTTTATAACAGAAAACGAAAAAATCTATTTTTATAGTAGAGTAAATGGAGCCTTAAAATATGGATGGCAAGGAGCAGCCGAAGGACAATGGTATCAAGATAATGAAGGAGTACTCTTAATAGGAAATCAAACAATTGATAATGAAAAATATTGTTTTAATGAAAAAGGATTCTTAGAAAAAGGCTTTGTCACAAAAGAAGATAAAAAGTATTATTATGATAAAGAAACAGGAATTATAAAAGAAGGATGGCATGAAGAAAACGGTAAAAAATGGTATCAACTAGAAGATGGATCTTTATTAACTGGTAAAATTACAATGGAATCAAATCATTATTATTTTGATGA
>AUXO017702442.1_pt1 | contig 13169 bp, 10 predicted proteins | sample 768731 | NCBI WGS metagenome assembly AUXO01 (sample SAMN02715735, study PRJNA202380) | gut metagenome | biome: sheep rumen | host: Ovis aries | place: New Zealand: Palmerston North
AAATCTGGCGACGAGAGTCTACGATGGTTCGAATCCATCCCTGCCCACCAAAAAAAGAGGTTGTAAAACCTCTTTTTTTATTATGCCTTTTATATAAAGCTAGATACTACTGCTATATATTACCGGATAAAAGCACTACAAATCACCGAACAAATATGCCACAAATTACCGAAAACGTATTGAAATATTATAATGAGTATGCTATAATTTTCATATAAAATAGCTTTTGGAGAGAAAAGAAATATGAACGAATATAAAAAAAGAATAGCTGATAAGCTACTTGAAAAAAAATTAAAAAGTAAGGGAGCAGTATTAATTCAAGGTGCAAAATGGTGTGGAAAAACGACAACGGCAGAGCAAATTGCCCAAAGTATTTTATATATGGCAAAACCTGAAGATAAGTCTCAAAACTTAATTTTGGCAGATATAAATCCATCAAAATTATTGGAAGGTGATACTCCAAGATTAATTGATGAGTGGCAAATAGCCCCTAAGCTTTGGGATGCAATTAGATTTGAAGTAGATCATAGAAATAAAGAAGGTAATTTTATCTTGACGGGGTCATCTGTTCCAGCTGATATGAGTGAAGTAACTCATACTGGAACTGGGAGATTTGCTTGGCTTACGATGAGACCAATGAGTTTGTATGAATCTGGAGAGTCTAATGGTGAAATTAGTTTAGAAAAGCTATTCAAAGGTGAAAAAAGTATTTCCGCAAATAATAAACTTACATTAGAAGATATTGCATTTTTATGTTGTAGAGGCGGATGGCCTAGAAGTATATTTTTAGAAAAAGATATTGCTTTGGAGCAAGCGGTAGATTATTATGATGCAGTTATAAATTCTGATATTTCCAAAGTAGATGGAATAAAAAGGGATCCAGAACGTGTCAAGAATTTAATGAGGGCGTATTCCAGAAATATAGGAACACCGGCATCAAATGAAACAATTAAAAATGATATGATAAATAATGATGTTAACTCATTAGATACAGATACAATTCATTCATATATTGAGGCTTTAAAGAAAATTTTTGTTGTTGAGGAAGTAATTGCTTGGAATCCCAATTTAAGGAGTCAAACAGCAATTCGTTCATCTAATACTAGATATTTTGTTGATCCTTCAATTGCTACAGCGGCATTGGGAATTGGTCCAAACGATTTATTAAATGATTTAAGAACTTTTGGATTTATTTTTGAGGCTTTATGTATTAGAGATTTAAAAGTATATGCAGAAAGCCTAGATGGTAATCTATATCATTATAGAGATGCCAATGGATTAGAGTGTGATGCGGTAATTCATCTAAGAAATGGATTATATGGTTTAATTGAGATAAAACTAGGAGGAGATAAACTAATAGATGAAGGAATAGATAATTTAAAAAATATGTATAAAAAAATAGATACAGATAAAATGAAAAATCCTTCATTTATGATGGTACTTACCGCAACAGGTAATTATGCATATAGACGAGAAGATGGAATATATATTGTTCCTATAGGATGCTTGAAAGATTAAAATAATTATTTCAATTACCAAAATTATAATATATATAAATTAATGATATCGGGGATGTCATTCATCCCTGCCCACCAAAAAAGAGGTTGAAAAGCCTCTTTTTATTTGCGTTAGAGGGGATATTTGTGCTATAATTACCTTCGAATATAATAGATGAAAAGAGGAGAGTAGTAAATTCAATGGAACAACCTAAGCCTAATATTACACAAGAAGAAAGAGCTAGAAAATATCAAGAATACTTGAAGAGTCTACGTATTATTTATCCAGTAGATACTATTTCAATTGGAGATCATAAATTTTTTCGAGGGGAAAAAGCACTTGGCTTGAAGGTAAGTAACTTTAAAGACTATTTGCTATTAGATGAGAAAGAAATTGATATTAAAAATAGACAAATAAAAAAATTAACAATAGGAGAAGAATTATCAGACACAGATAAATTACCTCCTAGAGAGAGAACTTACTTTGTTGTAAATACTCGAGACAAAACGTTTAGTTATGCTGTAGCTTATGAAGAAAGAAATCAAGGATTAGGAAAAGAAATATATAATAGCGTGCCACAAATATTAGAAGCACTGCAAATTGAAGATGCTGATAAATATATAATACAAATTGCTGGAAATAGTGACCACGATTATTTAAGACATCTTAAATCACTTAAAATGGTTGATTTAACTAAAAAAGAATATGATGCTGAAAATGCAAGAAAAATATTAAAACAATTTTCTCAACATCCATATCAACTTAAATTTAGAGAGTTTAATTCAATTGTGGAATATGCAATTAATTCTTTTGTTCCAATTAATGAGATTGCCGATGCAATAAATGCAAATGGATTTAATGTTGCATATAGCTTGTATGATAGTAATGAATATACTAAAAAATGTAGAGACTTTAATATAACTGGAATTAAACCAACATGTTTACATGAAAAATTTCTAAATGACAAAAGCTTTAAAGTTTTATCACTTTTTGGCGAATTAGATAAAGAAGATTGTTCGCGTGAATTTAGAGCTTTTCAAGAGTATTTAAAGGAGGAACATCAAAAAAGAAAAAATACTGGAAAATCTATTCCGTCAAATTTAGAAAAATATGGGGCACTATCTTATATGATTCTGAATTACGATGCTGCTGGACTTTTATTTAAATATGTTGACCCAAGGTTAAAAGAGGTCATTAAGAGAGATTCGATAACTTTATTCGAAAGAATGGATACTGAACATAAAAAAATTTTGAATTCAGGGCCAGATCATGAATCAATAATGATATTAAAGGTTTTACAAGATTCAGGATTATTGGATGTAGATACTTATATTGAACTATCTCAAAGAGCACTTAACAGAAACTACTCTTTGAGCGATTTTAGAACATTTGCTATACGATATTGTGAGCCTAAAGTGGCAAATGAGGCTTCAAAAATACTATCTAATGATGTATATTGTCCTGCACCCAAGGGAAAATGGCAAATACAGAGATACGGAGACGATAAAGCCAAGCTTCAAAGGGTAGTAATACCACCAAAAATTGCTAAGGGTAAAAATAGAGAAGACTTAAAAAAGTATTTACATAAAGAAATGAAAGAAGTTATAAAACCTGAAGATAGATCAATTAAAACAACTATGACAATTAGAAAAGGAAATGGCAGAAAAATTAAAGTAAATGATTTGATAACATGGATGTTTGGGGATTTTCAAAAAAACAAAGGATATTTAAATATACAATTTGATCAAGGAGAAACATATGCTACATTTCCACCACAAACTCCAAAAAAAGTGTTAGAAATTGTACAAGAAGCCTTTAGAAGAATTGAAGATCCAAATTATGGAGGGAGAGAATAATAGTTTAGGAGATGTATTTATGATAATTATATATGATTTTGATGGAACACTAACACCGTATTCATTACCCCAATATCCGATATTACAATTTTGTGGATATACAGATGAAAGTCTAATGGAGCGAGTTCAAAGTTTGATGAAATATGATGTAGATTTTTATACTGCTTATTATAGATGCTATCAAACAATTTTGGCCGAAGGAAATATAGATATGACAAGAGAAAATATTTGTTTGGGAGCAGAACACACAAAGTTTAATAAAGATGTAATTGATTATTTTACAAGAGTTCAAAGTTCAATAACAGGAATCAAACATTATATTGTTACTTCTGGTATAAAAGATTACGTTGATGAAACACCAATTAGTCAATTGGTAGATGGGGTTTATGGAGTTACATTTAAAGAGGAAAATGGAGTATTCAAAGAAATTGACTTTTTATTATCAGATAAAAGAAAGGTTGATGTAATTAAACATATACAACAAGCCAACAATGGGACAAATCAAATAGTATATTTTGGAGATGGTCTTACAGATAAAGATGCTTTTGAATATGTACATAGAATTGGCGGGAAAAATATATTTGTTGCTTCGAATAGTCATTCAGAAGCGACTTATCAAGCTTTGAATGAAAGTAGAATAATAGATAAAAAATTTGTTGCTGACTTCAGTCCAAAATCTCCAATAAGCGATTATGTACAAACTATATCATCGCCACAATACGATGAACCTGAGTTGTAAAGCAGATTTATTGAATTATACATATATCATAAACACTCTTTTCCATATAATATTTTTCAGTTGATGGTTTTCTTATAATATGTAAACAAACTATTCACGTAAAAATGGTGAATTAGTTGATATTATTGACAAAATGTGATATAATACTTCTGCTTAAAAGGTTTTCTTTAATTATAAGGAGTAAAGTGTGTTTAGTTTGAGTAAAGAAGCTGAACAAAGGATTAAGAAAAATAATAAGTTTGGAATAAAAGATGAGAGCTTAAAATATCTATATGAGATAGTAAAACTAATGTATATGGAAGATGAGAAGGATAATACTGGTAAGGTAATAATAAATCCTGAAACTGGTCTTCCAAACCAAGTTCCGATGCTAAGAAAATCAGGTAAAGAAGCATCAACTCATCCATATGAAGTTGCATATATGCTTTGGAGATGTGGATTAGAACTTAAATATCCAGTTACTGGGTTATTGCATGATATAATGGAAGATACCCAGTATACTGAAAATGATATTAGAGCTGTTCTAGCCGAGTTTACTAGAAGATATCCAGAGTATTTAGGATGTGATAAGCCTCAAGATTTTATAGAAGAAATAATAGATTCTTTAAGAAGGCTTACTAAAAAAGGGGATTTTGGTAGACCAAAAGAACCTAATCCTCCATTAAAAACTTTGAATGGTGAAATAATAACACTTAATGATATGATTAGGGGAATGTATTGGAGAAGATTGCCAGGTAATTCAGTCCAAAGAACCAAAGTATCAATAGCAGATATGGAACCAGAATCAAAGCTGATGTGGTTAAGAAAGAGAATGGAAATTATAACATATAATAAAAAAATGAGAGAATATATTAATCCTATTGCAGAAAAGCATTTGAGCCAAACTGTTAAGTTAGCTGATAGAATATCAAATTTAGTGGATTATAGGAAAGATGTTGATTCTCTATGGATAGAAAAGTATAGTAGAGAAACTGATGAATACTTTGTGATGAAACTTGTAGATGATACAATTCCAGAAATGTTAAAATTTGCGCTTTTTCACGCTCTTCAAAATGCTAGAAGAACTAGAACAGTTAGAAAAGAGGCTGAGAAAGCAGGAACTAAAGATTTGGCAGCTCCACCAACAATAATAAATAAAGAAAGAATAATTCAAGAAAAGCCAGTTGATATGGATAGAGAATATGAATAATATACTAAAGAATGATAAAGTACGGGAGGATAATGAGTAAAATATAGAAAAAAAGGGATATAAATACATTTTTTTGTCACAAAAGTAGTGCAATTTCCGAAAAAGCGTGATATAATGCGCTTGTGAAATTATATTGGAGGAAGTGCTAATAAATGGATAGTTATTATGACTCTAAACCAAAGAATGTAAAATTAACAGTTGTTGGTGTAGGTGGAGCTGGAAATAATGCTATAAATAGAATGGTAGATGAGGGAATTCAAAATGTAGAATTTATAGCAATTAATACAGAATTAAAAATGCTTCAACTATCTAAAGCTGACAAGATGATACAAATAGGAAAAGAAACAACTCGAGGTTTGAGTACTGGAGGAAGTGTTGAAATAGGAGAGATGGCAGCTAAGGAAGATGCTGAAGAGATTAGACGCGCTTTAGAAGGCTCTGATATGGCTTTCATTACAGCTGGTATGGGTGGCGGAACTGGAACAGGAGCAGCTCCTGTTGTAGCAGAGATTGCTAGAGATTTAGGTATTCTTACAGTCGGAATAGTAACAAAGCCATTCATTTTTGAGGGAATTAGAAAAATGAATTCTGCCAAGATAGGAATTGCTAATCTTAAAAAATACGTGGATGCTCTTATTGTAATATCAAATGATCAATTATTAAAAACAATTGATAAGAATAGTACAATGATTGAAGCATTTAACTTGGCTGATAGTACTTTAAAACAAGGTGTAACAGGAATTACTAATCTATTAAATACAACAGGTTTGGTAAATGTGGATTTTAACGATATAAGAGCAGTTATGTCTAATACAGGAATGGCACATCTTGGAATGTGCGAAGCAACTGGAGAAAAAGCTGTTGTTGAAGCTATTAAGGGAGCCACACTAAATTCTTTATCAGAGACTAAAATTGATGGTGCAAAAGGTGTTATTATCAATGTATCTGGTAGTGAAGAAATGTCATTGACTGATATGAATGATGCAATAACAAGTATTCAAGATGTAATTGATGAAAATGCAAATGTTATTTTTGGTACAATTGTTGATGAAGAATTGGGTGACAAAATTGTTGCAACAGTTATTGCAACTGGAGTAAATGAAACTTTTTAATAAATAGAATAAGGATGTCCTTTTGGTTGTAAAAGGGCATTTTTTTGTTATAATATTCAAAGGAGGAAATATTATGGTTGCAAATAGATTAAAAAATGAAGATACAATTGGAGTATGTGCTTGGTCAAATCCAATTATTGATGAAAATATAGAAGAATTGAACAATGCCGTTCAAATTATGAAAAATAAAGGATTTGTTATTGAATTGGGGAAAAATATTTATTCAAATTCATTTGGATATTCTGCAAGTCCCATAGAAAAAGCAGAAGATTTTAACAATATGATTTTAAATCCTAATATAAAAGCTGTTTGGAATGCTAAAGGCGGAATGAATTCACAAGGAATGCTTGATTATATTGATTATGATGCAATAAAAAATAATCCCAAAATTATTATTGGATATAGTGATTCAGATACAATAACAAATGTAGTGTCTGATAGAACTGGGCTAATTACTTTTTGGGGAACCAATTTTAAAACTATAGCTACAGATGAAACCAACTTTAGTATTAATGATACTCTATCAAGATTGATGAATGGTAATCTGGAATTAGGGGATGAAAATGAATATAGAGTTATCCAAGCAGGAAATTGTGAAGGAAAAATAGTTGGTGGAAATTTGCATATAATGAAACAACTTACTTGTGGAAAATACAAAATTGATTTTTCAAATAAGATATTATTCTTAGAAGATTTTTATTTTGAGTCAGATCCAACAAGTGCTTCAAATTGTTTATATTATTTGAAACAAAATAATATTTTTGATCAAATTAATGGCTTGTGGATAGGCGCATATGGAGATGAAAATAATATCCCGCTAGATAAGATTATTAGAGATGTTTTGGGAAATGATTATAATTTCCCAATTATACAATCTAATAATTTTGGACATATAGAAAGAAAGATAACAATACCGATAGGAGCAACGGCTAGAATTGATACAGATGATGCTAAAGTAATAAGACTAACTCAAGATGTTGTGATTTAATTTTATTTTAAGAAAAAATAATTATAATTTTAAATATAAGGAGGGTAACATGAAAATCTTAATAATTGAAGATGATCAAATATTAGCTAAGACAATTCAACAAGTAATAGCTAAAGAATATGATTCTGACATAGCTTTTGATGGCGAAGAAGGACTATTATTTGCTCAAAATGGAATATATGATGCAATTTTATTAGATATAATGTTGCCCAAAATAAATGGATATGATGTATTAAAAAATCTTCGAAAGAATAAAATATATACACCTGTATTGATTTTAACAGCAAAGGATGGAATTGATGATAAGATAGAAGGATTTAATTCTGGTGCAGATGACTATCTAACGAAACCTTTTGAAAATAAGGAATTATTAGCAAGACTTAAAGCAATAATTAGAAGAAAAAGTGGTGATTATGCTGAAGAAAATTCTATAAAATTTAAGGGATTGAAACTTGATTTGAATTCAAGAGAAGTTACTGTAAAGGGTGAAAAATTGAATTTGCAAGGAAAACAATTTGATGTATTAGAGTATTTATTAAATTCAAAGAATACAATTATTACTAAAGATCAAATCTTTGATAAAATATGGGGATTTGATAGTGAAACTTATACCAATGTTGTTGAAGTATATGCAAGTGGACTTAGAAAAGAACTAAAAAAAGTAGGATATGATAAATATTTTAAAACAATCAGAGGTGTAGGATATATTTGGGATGAAAAAGCAAAATAGTATTAGTATGGAGTAATATATGAACGAAAAAGAGAGAATGAGCAAGCAATTTCTAACACATACTATCTATATAATTATTTCTTTTATAATAATTTTGTTAACTGCTGGATCATTTATTTTTCTTATGGTTAGGGGAATAACTTATTCAACTGTGGATAAAGCATTAGTTGAAACCGCTAACGAGTTTGTCGAATTATCAAATCGTTTTTCATCAACTGAAATCAATTTGCAATTTAATAATTTTTATACAAATACAGAAAATGAATTGAGTCAATCAGTAGAAAAAGAACTAAAAAAATATATAGATGCTTCGTATTTGGAAAAATCAAATAGCTTTAAACAAATAATTTTTGTAAGAAATCAAGATGGACAGATTTTAGATATAGATAGTAATATCAATAAAGAATATGCACAATATTTTACATTTGATAGTAATAGCTTAGAAAAAGTATACTTGTTAAGTATAAATAATCAATATTTTTATCGTGGACTTAATATTAAAGTATATAGTGGAGATGAAGTTAGATATGTGCAAATATTGCAAAATGTTGATACAGAAAATGAGTTAGTATCGCATTACTTTGAAATAATAGTCGCTACTATTTTTGCTGGGATGATAATGTCAACAATTGCTAGTTATATCTTATCAAAAATAACCTTATCACCAATTAGTGATACTTTGAAAAAACAAATGGAATTTGTCCAAGATGCATCACATGAATTAAGGACACCTCTTACAATAATTCAATCTAAACAAGAATTATTATTACAAGATCCTAAAGCAAGAATAATAGATAGAAGTGATGATATTGTATTAACACTAAATGAGGCTAAGCGATTAACTAAACTTACAAATGACCTGATGATACTTGCTAGAGCTGATGATAATAGAATTAAAATGGAAAAAGAAAGAACAGATATTGATTTATTAATTTCTAATATGGTTGAACCATATATTGATATAGCGAATTTAGAAAATAAAAAATTACTATTAAATCTTAATTATAAACAAGAAATAAGTATTGATAAAAATAAAATAAGTCAAGTAATTGTTATTTTGTTAGATAATGCATTAAAATATACAGAAGAGGGAGATAAAATAGAGCTTAATACATTTTCTAAAGATGGAAAATGTGTTATACAAGTTAAAGATACAGGCATAGGAATCAGCGATGAAGCTATAAAACATATCTTCGATAGATTTTATAGAGAAGATAAATCTAGAACTCGTGAAACAGGCGGCAGCGGATTGGGATTATCAATTGCTGATGCTCTAGTGCGAGCACATGGTGGTACAATAAGAGTAGCACATAATAGTCCAAAGGGAACAGTATTTACAATAAAAATGTAAAAGTTAGCAATTGAGAGATAAGAGTGCTAAAAACATCAAAAAAAGATTAAAAATAAAGAAAAATATTCAAATTTGAGATTTGAATATTTTTTTTATCTATTATATAAGTATGGTGGACGTTAATAATAAAATAATGGAGGTAGAAAATATGTTATGTGATAAATGTGGAATAAATCAAGCCACAATACAATATGTTCAAGTAATAAATGGCGATAAAACAGAATTACATTTATGCAAAGATTGTGCATCCAAGATGGGAATAAATGCACCAAATGTTGATATTCCATTTTCAATGCCATTTAATTTTTCAAATATATTTAACAATTTGTTTGATTCAGGAAATAGACCAATTGCAGAGATAAATAAGGCTGATTTGACATGTCCTAGATGTAATACAACATTTAATGATTTTTTGAAAAATGGTGCAATAGGATGCAGTGAATGCTATAAAGTTTTTGAAAAAGAACTTGAGAAAATAATAAAAAGAACTCATGGTACAAATAAATATATTGGAAAAAAATATTTAAAAAAGAATTCAAGTGCTGATGAAGTACCAAAAGAAAAAACTAAACCTAAAGAAAATAGCAAACTAGATACAATAGAATCTCTTACCAGAGAATTAAAAGAATGTATTAATGAAGAAAGATATGAAGATGCAGCAAAGATAAGAGATAAAATAGCAAAGCTTAAGGAGGAATAGTATGAGTTGGTATTTAGAATCTGGTAAAGATAGTGATGTGGTTTTGTCAACGAGGATAAGATTAAAAAGAAATTTTAATGACATCGCTTTTCTTCCAAAGATAAGTGATAAAGAAAGAGAAGAAGTATTTAATAGAATCAAAAGAGCAATTCCCAAAATAAAAGAATCCTTTCAAATAATTAAATTGACTGATTTGGATTCAATTACTATAAAAGAATTAATTGAGAAGAATCTTATAACTCCCGAATTTGCTGATTTTTACTTGATTAAAGATTTAAATAAAAAAATTGCACTAAATAATATACAAAATAAGACAAATAGTATGAAGGCGATAGCAATTAGTGAAAATGAAGATATTTGTATAACTTTAAACCACGAAGAACACATGAGCATACAAGGCTTTTCTAGTGGTAATGAAGTACAAGCTATTTATAATAAAATTAATAAAATTGATGATTCAATTTGTAATTTGTATGATATGGCATTTGATGAACAATATGGATTTTTAACTTCAAGCATAATTGATGTTGGAACTGCAATGAAAATATCAGCATTTGTTCATATGCCTGCAATTGTTCAATCAGGTGGATTAAATAAGATATTGGAATTGGTTGAAAAGTTTGGAATGAATATCAAAAAGATTTCGGGACTATTAGGAGAGAGTGTATATCAAATATCTACGAGACAAACATTAGGAATTAGCGAAGATGATTTAATTAAAAGTTTTGATGCAGTTATTTCAAATATTGTTAATCAAGAAAGAGCTTTGAGAAAATATAATGCTGAAAATAATATAGATTTTGTAGATAAGATTTATAGGAGCTTTGGAATATTTAAATATGCGAAAAAGCTAGATCAGCAAGAGGGCGAAGAATTAATCTCAAATATTAAAATTGGAGTTGACTTAGGTTTAATTGATTCAATTAATGATTTTCAAATAAGGCAATATATGCTTTATAACAAAAATGCTAATTTACAAAAAGCATTAAAAAATACATATTCAGAAAAAGAATTACAAATAGAAAGAGCAAAATTTTTACAACAATTATAGGAGGTGATTGTTATGACATATAAATTTACCGAAAGTGGTGGAAATGTATTAGAAATAGCCAATCAAATAGCAAGACAATTAGGTGCAAATTATATTGGTACAGAACATATTTTGTTTGGGTTAGCTTCAGTAGAATCTGGATTGTCTGGCAAAATTTTAAATGAAGTTGGAGTAGATAAAGAGCAAGTATTAGAGAAGATAGGTCAAATTGGTAGTATGAACATAAATCCATTTTTAGCGGGGATGGTTGTTGGATATACACCAAAATGCAAAAGCATCATAGAATCAGCATTTTATCAAGCTAAAAAATTAGGCTCAAATTATATTGGTTCTGAACATTTATTGATTGCGATAATCACAGAAGAAGATACACTTGCAAATAGAATTTTGCAAGAATTAAATGTTGATATTGATCAACTAATTTCATTATTAAATGATGCATTAGAAAATGTTTCAAAATATGAAGATGGTAGTTACAACAATAGTACATCTAATGGAGATTCAAAAACAAATTATAAATCAAGCTTTAAATCAACTCCAACATTAAATCAATTTGGTAATGATTTAACTAAGCAAGCTCAAGAAGGAAAGCTTGACCCAGTTATAGGCAGAAAAGAAGAAACTGAAAGAGTAGTAGAAATACTATCAAGAAGAACCAAAAATAATCCATGTTTAATTGGTGAGCCTGGTGTTGGTAAAACTGCTGTAGTAGAAGGTTTGGCACAAAAAATAGCTTCAGAAAATGTTCCAGAACTATTAAAGAATAAAAGAGTTGTTGCCCTTGATTTAAGTTCAATGATTGCCGGTTCAAAGTATAGAGGTGATTTCGAAGAGCGCATTAAAAAAGTATTAGATGAAGTAAAAAAAGCTAAAGATGTTATTCTATTTATAGATGAGGTACATACTTTAGTTGGAGCTGGCTCTGCAGAAGGTGCAATGGATGCTGCTAATATTTTAAAACCAATGCTTGCCAGAGGAGAGATACAAGTGGTTGGTGCTACAACATTAAAAGAGTATAGACAAAATATTGAAAAAGATGCAGCATTAGAGAGAAGATTTCAACCAATCATAGTTGATGAGCCAACAATTGATGAATGTAAACAAATTCTTGAAGGCTTAAGAGATAAATATGAAGCTCATCATAATGTAAAAATAACTGATGAGGCAATCAATGCTGCTGTAGAACTATCAAGCAGATATATCAATGATAGATTTTTGCCAGATAAAGCAATAGATTTAATTGATGAAGCATGTAGTAAAGCTAGACTTAAAACATATATTGAGCCAGATAGTATTAAGAAATTGCAAGATGAAAAAGAGAAAGTAAATAAAGAAAAAGAAGAGGCTGTATCAATTCAAGATTTTGAAAAAGCTGCAAAATTAAGAGATGATATCAAAAAAATTGATGAAAAATTAGATAAAGAAAAAGCTGATTGGAACGATAAAAAGACTAAAAAATTAGTTTCAATAGGAGAGGACGAAATTGCAGAAATAATAGCTAGATGGACTGGTATCCCAACCAACAAAATTACTGAATCTGAAAATGAAAGATTAAAACATATTGAAGATGAATTACATAAACGTGTAATTGGTCAAGATAAAGCAGTTCATGCTGTTGCAAATGCAATTCGTAGAAGTAGAGTGGGTTTAAAAGATCCAAATAGACCAATTGGTACATTTTTATTCTTAGGTCCAACAGGTGTTGGTAAAACAGAACTTACTAAAGCTTTAGCAGAGTGCTTATTTGGAAATGAAAACGCAATGATAAGAATTGATATGTCTGAATATATGGAAAGCTTTTCAACATCTAAATTAATTGGTGCAGCACCAGGGTATGTTGGTTATGATGAAGCGGGTGGATTAACAGAGAAGGTTAGAAGAAAACCATATTCGGTTGTATTATTTGATGAAATTGAAAAAGCACATCCAGATGTAATGAATATATTACTTCAAATA
>AUXO012731773.1_pt1 | contig 13167 bp, 10 predicted proteins | sample 768731 | NCBI WGS metagenome assembly AUXO01 (sample SAMN02715735, study PRJNA202380) | gut metagenome | biome: sheep rumen | host: Ovis aries | place: New Zealand: Palmerston North
AGGAGAGCTACAACATAGAGAGCGCATGTAACGTAGAGGACGTACTGGTAACCTGCGGGGTTATCGGCAGGGTCCTTTGTTCCGAAGTGCTTAACGATATATGTAGCCATCTGGTTTCCCGTGAGACCGGCCATAGCCCAGGCGGAGAGTGTCAGGCCGTGGATGGCACTGATATTGCCCATGCCGTAGTGGTCGGAAAGGAGAGTAGGAACGTTGGAGAAGCCTCCGCCGTATCCTGCATTTACCATGAAGATCAGGGCCATAACGATAATAACAAGAAGCATATTCTTGGAGTCACCGTCGTAAGCATTCTTGATGGCGCTTGTAGCAAGCGTAAGAACTGTAAGACCGATGGAGATCATGAAGATGAGCTTATAGATCGTATTACGATCCTTGAGGTAGTCGGCCCATGTGGAGAAGCCGAGACGTCCGCCTGCATTGAAGATAGCGGAGATAGAAGAAAGTGTCGCAGCTACGCCCGCAAGACCGATAACTGTAACGATCTGCTTTTCCTGGGAGATGATCGCCAGACCGCATGTGATGTTGATATAAAACATCAGCCAGATACCGATATAGTTGCTGATAGGGCGGGACTTGATAACCTTCCAAGTGCTGATCTTCTCTTCCTTCGGAGGCTCTTTCCAGCCATCAGGCTTCTTAAGGAGAAGGTGACCTACGAACATCATTACAAAGTAGATCGCTGCGAGGATCCAGAACATTCTGTAAACACCGCCTTCGCGGGGAACCTTATTCTTGATATCAGTGTACATGATGTGCTCCATGATAGGAGAAGCAATGGCCTTGGCTGCACCGAAGCCGGCAACGGCAAGACCTGTTGCAAGACCCTTATGATCCGAGAACCAGAGCATGAGCGTCTTTACGGGGGAGAGATAACCTGTACCGAGGCCGATACCCATGATACAACCGTAGCAGAGGTAGATTCCGAACAGAGCCAGATTGCTGCCCTGGTGTTCACCGCCGTACCAAATGAAGAAGCCTGTGCCGGCCATACCTACTGTAAAGCAGATGGTTGCGACCAGGGATGAAAGGTGGATATTTTTTTCGACAACATTTCCAAGGAACGCTGCTGACATTCCGAGGAAGAAGATCGCCAGGCTGAAAGCCCAGGCAGTCGCGCTGGATGACTTGCCGATATATGCGCCGATCTCGGAGCTGAACATCGACCAGCAGTATACTGTACCTACACTGCAGTGGAGGAGCAGTGCGGGGATGGCTGCGCGGGTCCATTTATTGTTACGCCAGCCTCCTGATTTTGTTTCACTCATAATTAGCCTCCTGATGATTTTTCTTCAAATCGTTATGAATGTTATATTATTTTCTTCCCAAACGCAATTTATTTAATAGGTAAAAGAGCACTTTTCGATGATTTTGTCATAGAAAAACAACATTAGGGGACATATTTATAGCGAAAAGAGCTATTAGGCTGATATAATTATCGTGTATGCAATCTTACCGACGGAGGTAACAGTAATGGATAAGAAAGAGGTCAGATCTCTTAAGATCACTAAGTTTTTGGCATGTTTTGTGCTTTTGATATTCGGTTTATCCTTTTTCTTCTGGCCTGATGACAGGGCGAAGGCTTTTGCTCAGAGCATAGGACTGGTTCTTGCAGTTGCGGGCATCATCGAGGCTTTGGTCCTTCTGATCAAATCCGATAAGGAGACTCGCGGTATCGGTTACATCATATTGACCGTCATCTGTCTGGCGCTCAGCGGCGTAGGAATCTTCTTTGCCATTAAGCCTGACAAGCTCGTTGATACTTTCGGCTATATGTTCGGTATCGTCGTACTGCTTATGGCAGCCTATAATGCTTATCTGTCTATGGGCATCATCCGTAAGAACAATGGTGACAAATGGGGAGTATCGCTGATACTGTCCCTCGGAACTTTCCTTCTCGCGGTTATTGTTCTCGTTAAGGCCGGCGATGTTACCGAAGGCTTGAAGCGCTTCATCGGCGTAATGCTTGTAGTAGCTGCTATTACCGAGTTCTGGAACAGCATCAGCATCAGAGCGACCGAGAAGGCCAAGAACAAAGAGATCCCTGCAAAGACTGTAGGAGAAGACTGATATCGGGCTTTATCACATTTATCCACATATTTGCCGTCAAATGAATTTGACTGTTTTGTTGTGATGTCATAAAATAGCAGGAGTGGACAAAAAGGGAAACGGAGAATCACATAATGGTAATTGAAAACTTTGTTCGTATCTCGCGAGAAGAAGTCGCGAAGGCTATTGATGTTGTTAACAGGATCACTGATTACTATTATCAGAAGATGGTTGGACAGAGAGATCTTGGTACGGCACTTCTGATCACTCTCATCACCAATGGTCATATCCTGATCGAGTCGGTACCGGGTCTTGCCAAGACGACGGCTGCCAAGACCATGACGGAAGCAGTTAACGGTAAATTCTCGAGGATTCAGTGTACGCCTGACCTTTTGCCGAGCGACATCGTTGGAACGCAGATCCTGAATTACACGAATAATACTTTCGAGACAAAGCTTGGTCCGGTTCATGCTAATTTTGTTCTCTTAGACGAGATAAACCGTTCAAGCGCCAAGACTCAGAGCGCCATGCTCGAAGTAATGCAGGAGCACCAGACTACTATCGGCGGTCAGATCTATCCTGTTCCGGATATTTTCATGGTCATTGCCACGCAGAACCCCATTGAGCAGGAGGGTACTTATCTTCTGTCGGAGGCTCAGCTGGACAGATTCTTTATGAAATGTGTCATTGACTATCCGTCCGCAGATGAGGAGCTCACCATCATTAATCGTGTTGAGCAGGATGTTTTCGCCGATGTGCATTCAGTTGTTACTCTGGATGATATCAGGTTCCTGCAGGGGCTGGTTAAGAGGGTATATGTTGACGATTCCGTTAAGCAGTACATCATAAGGTTGGTAGAGGCAACTCGTCATCCTGACAAGTATATATCCAAGGATCTGGCTCAGTATGTAACTATCGGTGCCAGTATCAGAGGATCCATCTGTCTTATGGAAGCTGCCAAGGCCGTAGCGCTCCTGAGCGCCAGAGACTACGCTACACCTGACGATGTTAAGTCCCAGATCCACGAAGTATTGAGACATAGAGTTTCTCTGAATTTTGCAGCTGTCGCTGACGGAATTACCGAAGATAAGATCATTGATGCGATTATGGGGGCTATTCCTACACCATGATGTCAGGGTATATCAATAAGATAAAAGCCAATGTGAGTATCTATGCTACTCACAAGACATCCAGCGTGCTTGACGGAACATATCTTTCCGTCTATATGGGAAGGAGCATGAATTTCGAGGATCTTCGTGAGTATGTTCCCGGCGATAATATTAAGGATATCGACTGGAAGGCAAGCTCAAGAGCCGGCAATCTTCTGATCAAGAGATATGTGGCCGAGAAGAAGCACAACATCATGCTCGTAATGGATTCCGGCATCAAGATGGAGGGTGACACCCTTAAGGGGGAGTGTAAGAAAGAGATCGCTCTTATGACGGCGGGAACACTTTCTTATCTGGCCTACAAGAACGGTGACAATATCGGCGCTATCTATGATTGCGGCATGATGAAGTATCATCCCTTTAAGACAGGTCTCGTCAATGTTGAGAAGATCCTCGCATCTTACAATTCCGAATGCTGCAAGACCAAGGAAGGCAACATCGAAAAGACTCTGGAATACATCATCAATCACTTCAACCGCAGGATGATCATTATCGTTATCTCTGACATGAAAGGTATCGCGGGGATAAACGAAAGTACGCTCAAGAGACTTAGGATAATGCATGATGTTATGTGCATTGAAATAAGCGATGCGGATGTAACCGGTAATCGGACTTTCGATCTTGATACCGGAATGTACATGCCCGCATTTATCACAAGGAGCAGGAAGCTCATAAAACTGGAAAGGGAAGAGAAAGAATCGGTGCGCCGTGAGAACGAGCGCAAGCTTGTACACAGCGGAGTCATGAGCGTTCAGATCGATGACATGGACGACACTGCGGGCAAGATAATCGAATTATTGGAAAAGCACAGATATGCCAACAACCGTTGATCTACAGGAACCGTTATCATTTTCGCTATTACTGACGGTCATACTTATAGTACTGGCAGTACTTCCGCCTGTCATCTGGCTGATATTGAAGCTGCTTAAGATCAAGCTGCCCGAGAAGAAGCAGAAGCTGGTCCAGGAAGAGGAAGCTCCTATCGTGATGAAGCCGGTGCGCCCCATCGAGGTCTTGAAGCGCGAGTATCTGCTTAAGATCGATGCGGTGGAGAGCAAATATAAGGAGAAGCAGATCGATGCCCGTGAGGCCCATATTCAGATGAGTTCCATCGTCAGAGAATTCGTAAATGACGCGACGGGTGTCAATGTGCGTAATTTCACCCTCCGTGAGATACAGAAACTCAATATGCCGAACTTAAGCAAACTTATAAGCGAGTTCTATTCGCCCGAGTTTGCTTTCGGAACAGAAGATATCCAGATCGAGGATTCTTTTTCTAATGCAAGGCAGGTGATAAGAGAATGGAATTAACTTATCCTTTTGCATTATACGGAGGCCTTGTAGTCATCATCCTGGCATTTCTTATTACCATCAAGAAACATAAACCCGGTTTTAAGGGTGGCAAGAAGAGCGCTAACACGGATTATGTAAAGTCTCTGCCTCATTATCAGATGTTGCTGCTGGAATATGGCGTCCTGAAGATCCTGGCACTGGTCTCGATCCTTATCTCACTTCTGATGTCCGTATTCCTTATCTCGAGACCGTCTGAAGTGCGCACTCAGACAAATGAGGTTCATAACAGGGATATCTTTATCTGCTTTGATATATCCACATCCTTGGACAGCGTCAGCATGGAGCTCTGCGAGCAGCTGGAGGACTTCGTATCCCAGCTCAAGGGCGAGAGGTTCGGTATCACTATCTTTAACGGTAAAGCGGTATTGCTGGTGCCCCTGACAACTGATTACAGCTATGTGTTGGAAGAATTAGAGCGCCTTAGAAGCTCCATCGAGGCCGGACAGGACATCTGGTATTACTCGGATCTCAACAGTGAGTCCGGATATCGTTTTGCAGGTACGGACAGTGAGAGAGGAAGCTCTCTTATCGGTGACGGTCTGGCATCCTGCCTTTATAGCTTTACTGATCTGGATGAGGAACCTGACAGATCACGTTTGATCGTTTTCGTAACTGATAATGACCTGCAGGGTGATCCTCTCGTGACTATGGAAGAGGCGATGGAACTGTGTGCGGCTCACAATGTAAAGGTTTTTTCTCTCGCTCCCTATTTTGTAGTGGATGAGCAGAAATTCAAGACCGCGACCTTGAGCACCGGCGGACAGTATTTCAATACAAGTCGTCGTCATGCCATGGAGGACATGCTGTCAACAGTTCAGCAGACTGATGTATCGGCAACCTATACTACGGTTACAGCCAGGACTGATGTTCCGGAAGTACCGGCGATCATTATGACGGTAAGTCTGCTGGTATATGCAATTTGTGTAAGGAGGCTTAAGATATGACCATAGTTCCTATCATTCCCGTGCCTCTGATCATAATCATTGCCGCAGTGCTGCTGATCCTGAGCCCCAGGAATCTACCGGGTATTATCAAGCGTGTGATCGCGGTCATTCTTTTTTGTGTTATATCCGTCAGGATAATGGTGCCTACGGACGAGGTCGATGTTGTCAAAAATGATGTCGATGTTCTTTTCGTTGTTGATAATACGATAAGCATGGTGGCAGAAGATTACGGTAAGGGCAGACGCAGGATCGATGCCGTTAAGGATGATGTCAATACGATAATTGATGAGTTTGAAGGCTCCAGATTCGCATTGGTAACTTTCTCCAATGACCCCTTCTGTCTGGTACCTTATACCACCGATGTAACTGTTATCAAAAATGCCGTTGAGTCCCTTGACGGTCTGACCGAATATACCGGCAGCGGAACGTCCATGAGATCTGCTCTCGAGGGAATGGAGACGATGTTGAGACATAATATGGAGGCGCTCGACGAGGAGGATGCCGATCTCGATATCGAGAACGGTAATTACAGAGTTCAGGTAGTCTTCCTGATCACCGACGGTGAGATGAATATCGGACGTAACCTCCCCGAATTCGACGAGGCAAGCGATTATATCGACACCGGTGCTGTTTTGGGATACGGCACCGAGAGGGGCGGAATAATGAGAGTTTACTATTACTCCTCCTATTATGATGACGAGAAGCATGTCCTCTACTATACCAATCCGCAGACCGGTAATTACGAGAGAGCCGTGTCTAAGATAGATGAGGAAAATCTGGAGTCTATGGCTTCCGGTCTGGGTGTCGACTATTACCATCTCGAATCTTCTTCTGATACGAAGGATATGATAGATGACGTTTTGAAGAATGTCGAAAAGGGCGATTTCGATCACGAGAAGAAGTCCATGAAGGGGCGTACTGACATTTACTGGATCGCAGCGGCCGGTCTTGCCGTCTTGCTGCTGATCGACTTTATCGATCTTAGAAGAAAGCTGGGGCAGACAGAATGAAGAAATACATAATCGGAATAGTCTATGCTGTCATCCTCTTCCTGTGTGCCAGACAGTGTATCAATTATTTTTACAACGAGCATGTTATCAACGAGATGGAGAAGGGCAACTATAGCGTTAACGACAATCTCCTGACAAAGGGTAACTTTATTCAGCCTTATATAGCCTACTACAACAACGGCAACATCGCCTATGAGAATCACAGGTACGATGAAGCCGAGGAGTGCTATAGAGAGGCTCTTGAGCATTATATCCCAGACGGCGACGAGTGTCCTGTCAGGATCAATCTGGCTCTTGCCATGACACAGGGATTGGGCCCTGAGTGGAATGCTCCCGAGAATGCCGAACACTCTCTCGAAGTTTTGTATGCGGCCCGCGATGTATTGCTGGAGGACGGATGTGCCACTGAAGAAGGTGACGGTCACAGCAAGATCGCCGAGAGATTAAAGCGTGACATCGAGCGAGCCATTGAGGAGCTTGAAAATCAGCAGGAGCAGGATCCTTCCGATCAGAGTGAATCCGAGAGCGATCCAAGTGACTCGAGTGATCAGTCGGAATCTTCAGATTCTTCGGATTCTTCCCAGACTTCCGAGTCGTCCGAGTCGTCCGACAGCTCTGAGAGCTCTGACAGCTCCCAGTCATCAGAGTCATCAGACCAGTCTGAATCTTCTGCCAGTTCAGACAGCTCAGACAGCTCAGAGTCCAGCGACGGTTCTGAGAGTTCTGAGGGATCCGACGGTTCTGAAAGCTCCAGTGACGGCTCTGATCAGACTGACGAATCCGATGGTTCCGAGACCAGCTCCGGTGACGGCACTTTGAGCAGCTTTGAGCAGTTCGAGCAGGACGTCAGAGAGCAGCTGGCACAGGATGCTATCCAGGCATATTCCGATCGTCAGAGCGACATCAACTACTATAGCGGCAATTACGGTTACAGCCAGGATATAATCTGGTAAGCACCGGTGTCAGCTGAGGCTGATCGCATTGTTGATGTTTTCCGGAATTTTCAAAATCTGTCGAAGCCCGGGCATGTTTTTTTCGACATTTTTTGAAATATGCAATGATTTGTACAGAATCTGGAGCAGAATCTGTATTTTTTCTTTGTTCAGCTGCTTTTTGTCGAAAAACTCTCCCGTTTTTTTCGACGTTTTTCCATTATTTTAAGATCCGTCGAAAACCTTCATAACGGAAGAAAAAATGTGATCTCAGCGAGTATTTCCCTGTAGACTTCCCTATCTATAGGGAATAGTTCCGGGGAAAACATGGAAATTTCCCGATAGACTTCCCTATCTATAGGGAATAATTCCGGGAAATTGCAGCTTTTTTAAGTGAGCCTTCATCCGGACCGTTCGCGGATTATTATCGAAAAATCACTCTATCCCATAGTGCAGCATCGGCTCCCCCACATGTTTGCGGAAGAAGGCTACTAAGGGGCCGCAGAAGACTGCAGCTACGATGGTTCCGATTCCGAAAGTCCCGCCGAGGATGCCGCCGAAGATAACGCAGAGAGCATCACTTGTAACCCTGCAATACTGGAAGGGAACTTTATTTTGTTTTTCCGAGGCGATGAGGGATACGGCATCATGGGTTGATACGCCCATATCTGCGGTGAAGTAGATGCCGGAGCTGAAGCTTAAGAGTGTGACGCCTATGATGAGGAAAAGGATCCTAATGGGCATAGTATTGATCGCATCTCCCAGAACATATCTCAGGAAGCGGGAGCTGTAGTCTGTTATATAGCCCAGAAGGAAGAGGTTGATCAAGGTTCCGACACCGATCTTTTTACGATCCAGGAGGATTATGGCGATCAGTTCGATCACGCTTAAGATAATATATGTGAGTCCGTAACTGATCGAGGAAGGCATTTGCTTATAGCTGCCCTGGACCAGCACGGTGAAGGGATCGACGCCGAATCTGGCGACATTAAAGAAAGCAACGCTCACGCCTACCATCGGAACGCCGAAAAGCATCATCAGTATTCGTCTCTTTGTATATTTGTCAGTTATCATATGCACCTGTTAAAATAAAAGATATATCAGTGATTATCTCATAAAGCTTTTTGTAGTAAAATATTTAAAATCTGACATTTAGGGAGGGTCATCTATGGGACTCAATTTCCGTAAAAGCATTTCTATCTTTCCGGGCGTAAAGCTCAATCTCAGCAAGTCCGGAGTAAGCTGCAGCTTTGGTAAGAAGGGTCTCAGACAGACTATCAGCTCGACGGGCAGGACAAATACCACTATCGGTCTTCCCGGTACGGGTGTTTATTACACAAAGCAGAGCAATGTCAAGAAGATCGCCGGTCTGGTAACGGGCAAGGGCAAGGATTCCAAAAAGGCGGAAAAGGCAGCTAAGGGCGGCAAGGCTGCTGCAGCGGCAACTGCAGGTGCAGCGTCTGCGGCAGGACTGGCTGCGGCAGAGAACAACGAGGCTTTGCTTGAGGAGAACAGACAGAGAGTTTCTGAGTATGAGGAATACATTGAGTCCATCAAGTCCGTTCATAAGATGAGTGACGGTGTCGTGGATTGGGAGGCAGTTAATAAGGGAGAAGTTCCTTCCAATATCGTAAAAGGCAGTCAGGAGTATAACGACTGGGTTAATCTTCAGAAGTTCTCCGAGTCTGTATTGAATGGTGATATTGACAGCTATTTCAGCATTATCGATGAGTTCAAGCCTTTCGATGATCTGCTTGAATACGGAAGCAATTTCCAAGTCGGAACTGACGATCCTGATCATATTGAGATTGAGTTCGCAGTCAAATCCGAGGACATCATCCCATCGGTGGGCTTGTCTTTGACATCCACTGGCAAGCTGTCGGAGAAAGAACTGAGCAAGAGCGCATACTACGATCTTATGCAGGATTATGTATGCAGCACAACCATCAGGATAGCAAGGGACGCTTTCGCCCTGCTGCCTGTTAAGACCGTTATCGTACACGCTGTAGATAACATCCTGAACACCGCTACGGGTTTTGAGGAAGAGATGACTTTGCTGTCGGTCAAGTTTGACAGGGACAGACTTATGGCACTTAATATGAGCATGATCGATCCGTCTGATGCTCTCGGCAATTTTGAGACCAATATGAGATTTAAGAAGACGACCGGCTTTGAGCCAGTTGACAGGGTGCTTGCCTGATCTGTCGGATATCAGGTCCGGTCTTCTTGGGACTACGGTTTAAATAAGGGAGAGGGGAACTTTAAGCCATGACCGTTTATTTAACAACGATAACAGTCATGTTGATCATTCTTGTGGTATGCATCGCGGGGGCAGCCAAGAGCGAGCGCCCGCTTGCCAAGGATGTCTTTTTCCTGCTCTGCTATATGGTTCTTCCCCTGGCAGCCAATGAAGTTATCGCCCTTGCTGAATCCGAGACGATAGCCAAATTCGCCTATCTGCTTTATTTCATAGGGACTGATCTCATGCTTTATTCGCTTGTCCGCTACAGTGTGGATTATTGCGATATCAAGTACGACGGTTCCATCTTTAAGAAAGTTCTTATCGCTATCACCGTTGCAGATATCTTCCTGGTTTTGCTTAATCCCTTCCTGGGGCATGTTTTTGAGCTGGAGGAATCCCGTCTCGACAGCGGTGAGAAATATATCAAGCTCGTGTCCCTCTGGTATCACAAGATCCACTTGGGAGTATCTTATATGCTCGGGCTTATTACGGCATTGATCTTCACGATAAAGACCATAAGATCTTCCAAGCTCGTAAGGGGCAAATATCTGATGTTCCTGGTACCCTTTCTTCTTACGGCTGCCTGGGAGACACATTATATCTTCCTTAATCGCCCTCTTGATTATTCCATGGTCGGTTATGCGGTCTGCGGCATCGTTGTCTTCTATTTTGCCGTGGTATATGTTCCGACGGCTCTGATGGATCGCATGAAATCTACCATTGTGTCGAGCATATCCGACGGGGTCATATTTTTCGATGATAATAACAGGTGCATATATGCCAACAGCAATGCCGAGCTGATCTTCGATATCAAGAGTGAGGCTGAGCTGGAGGGGATAAGGGCGCGCTTTCTGAAGATCATGGATGTCGATGAGAAGGAAATAGCCACTATTAACAGTAAGAAGTTTACGAAGAAGTATCACGGCAGCGACGGAGAGAAGACTTTCGAGATCGAGTATCACAGACTCTATGACGGGCGCGGACACGGTATAGGCGCTTTTGCCCGCTTTATCGATAGAACAGAAGAGCTGGACAGAATGCAGAAAGAGCACTATATGGCGACTCACGACAAACTGACGGGCCTATATAATGCACCGTATTTTTATGAGTTGGTGGAGCGCCGTCTGAAGGCGGATCCTGATCGAAAATATCTCGCGATGAGCACCGACGTTCGCGGCTTTAAGCTGATCAACGACCGTTACGGACGTCCGGTGGGAGACGAGCTACTGATCAAGATCGCCAATGTCATCGAGAATAACAGCAGCAAGCACACCCTCTATGGCAGATTAAGCGGAGATAAGTTCGGGCTCCTGATCCCGGCCAAGCACTATAAAGAGGAGACTATCCTCAGAGCGATCAAAGAGCTGGATGAAGCTGTCAGTCCTGACTATAAGCTTCTGATCCATCTTGGTGTATATGAAGTGACTGAATCAGATAAGCGCGCGTCAGTTATGTTTGATCGCGCTGCCATGGCCATCAATGATATAAAGGACGATCTTGAGATAAGGATCGCATACTATAGTGACCGCATGCGCGATGAGATGCTTTGGGAGCAGAAGATCGCTTCATCTCTGGATGATGCTGTCTCGCGCGGCTGTGTTATGCCATTCCTTCAGGCTCAGGTGGATAAGAACGGTAAGGTGTCAGGAGCTGAAGTTCTTGTCAGATGGGAACACGACGAGGAAGGCATGCTTATGCCACAGAGCTTTATCTCGGTATTGGAGAAGAACGGTACTATTGCCAAGCTGGATAAGTATATGTGGGAAAGCGCCTGCAGGATACTTCGCAAGTGGTCTATGAAGGGCATAGACGATCTCTACCTGTCAGTAAATATCTCCCCCCGGGATTTCTATCTTCTTGACGTACCGCAAGTATTGGAAGAGCTGACGGATCTCTATGAGGTTGACAGGAAGAAGCTCAGACTGGAGATTACGGAGACCATAATGATGGACGATGTTAATATGAAGCTGGAAGCATTCGCGAAGCTTCGCGCCATGGGCTTTATCTTGGAGATGGATGATTTTGGCAGCGGATATTCATCTCTCAATATGCTCAAGGACATGCCGGTCGACGTTTTGAAGCTGGATATGGTCTTTATGTCGGATACGGCAAATAAGGAAAAGAACGATAAGATCGTCAAGCTCATAGTTAAGCTTGCAGGAGAACTCGGTATTCATGTTATTGCAGAGGGTGTCGAGACCGGTGAGCAGGTCAGGAGCCTTTCCGAGATGGGCTGCCTCACCTTCCAGGGTTACTATTTTGCCAAGCCCATACCCTTAGTCGAGTTCGAGAAGAGGCACGTCGGATGAGAAGGACGGCTTTGTTACTGACGGTTTTTGTGAGCCTTTCTTTATTCCTGACTGCCTGTGGCAAAAAAGACGAACCTTCGGAGGGGAAGATCGATGACGCTGATGTCACTGTGACACAGACTCCGGATGAGCCTTCCGAGACGATCCCCGTCACTCCCGAGCTGCTTGACGGAACCTGGGTGGACGAGAATGGATTTGTGTGCCTTTTGGATATAGAGAACGATCTTTTTGTTGATTGCTACGGCGCAGAATTCGAGATCGTCGCGATAGAAGATGGCAAGATACGACTGCGTGATGATCAGTATCGACGACTGGCAATGGGCGGATACGCGCTTCCTATTGATGGGAATCTGGAGATCTCCTGCGAAATGACAGATGATTCACTTCTTATTCTCGGGCACGAGGCGGTGAGGATCGACTCGGAGCAGGGTGAACAGATCGCAGAGCTGATGGAGGAAAATATTGCCGGGCGTGATTTTATACTTGTCACCTCGCACGTAGCATTCGCAGAAGATATGAAAACAATGACTGTTTATGATCTCTCTACCCACTATGAGATGACTTACGACATTGAATTTGACGGCGTGAGAATATGCTCCGAAGCTTTTGACGCCTGCTTCCGAATGGACGATGCCGGCATCTGGTTTAATCACCTCGGCGCATCTTTTCCCATGGACTGCAACAGGTGTCCGGTAAGTGACAGATGGCTTTTCTACGATGTGGGGAAAGATGAGCTTACACTGCTTGATTTCAGCGGGTTATTTGCTTATGAAGAGAATGTGTTGAGCGGAGAAAGAGAGAGGCTATATGAGCAGCCTCCGGTCTATGATATTTCAAGTTATGTTCCTTACCTTTATTACGGAGGAATTGATTATACGGGGATCAACTGCGAACAGTTTTTCGACTGTTCATCTTATGATCTCGTAAACGGATATTATGAGGAAATGCACCAGATTTTGAGATATGACAGCGTCTATGCCGAGAATCTTATCGCGAGGGCTGAGAAGATGGAGAACGGTTCCGGTGCAAGCTCTGATTACGAGATCCAATTTGATGGCGGCAGGGTATGCTTTGAGTTGGCGGATGATCAGTGGCCTTCGGATATCGCAAGTGTAGTCGAATGTACAAGCGAGATCGTCCC
>AUXO017000406.1_pt1 | contig 13167 bp, 3 predicted proteins | sample 768731 | NCBI WGS metagenome assembly AUXO01 (sample SAMN02715735, study PRJNA202380) | gut metagenome | biome: sheep rumen | host: Ovis aries | place: New Zealand: Palmerston North
CCTTTTTCTTCAAATACTAGAATTAGTTCTTCTAATCTATTTTGAGCTAATACTGATGCTTGATTTGAAATCGCATCTTCAGCTGATGATGAAGAATCTGAATAGTTCTTTTGTGTTCTATATTGAGTTAAACCTTTAATCTTAATTGAATACATAGTTGATGAACCAGTATAAACTGGATCTAAATATTCATACATATTAAATACGACATCATTCATTGTTAGTGGAACACCATCAGAGAATTTTAGTCCATTTTTAATAACAAATGTATATTTACTATCATTTCCTACTGTTTCAATTTTATATGCTTTCGCAACTGTAGGTAGGTCATCACCGCATGCGGTAATACCATTATTATCAGTTGACAACATTCCTATTTGTGTCATACCAGTAACTTCTTGGTCAGGTCCAGATGTAGCGTAGAATGGATTGAATAGTCCACTAACATCTTCGCTCATCAAAACGATACTGTCCTTATTGTTTTTCTTGTTGTTGTCCTTATTATTACAACCTACAAGTAAAACTGTAGTTAGGAGTAAAGCTGAGATAATAAAAGCACAGCTGATTAATTTTCTAGTTTTCATCTTTTTGCCTCCAAATTATTGTATATCATATGTTTCCTTATCAAGTTTTAAACCTGTTACAGAAACTAAAATAACATATCCTGATTCATCAACTACAATCTGTGATGGATCTACTGTATAATTAAATACTTCCCCTTGATTAGTTCCATATACCACTAGATGGATTTTATCATCTACTAGTACATTTTGATTATTATCCCCATTAGCGACTAAGTTGATTGAATAGTTATCGCCAATAGTGATTGCGCCAATTCTAATTGTTCCTGATAGTTCAACATTTTGAATTGAATCTTTATTTTCGATTAAGCCAGATAATAATCCGAAATTAGTATCTCTATTTCTTCTTCCAACATACGCTAAATCAAGTGTCGTATTTTCAAATATAACATTTGATATTTCTGAAGATTCACTGATTCTACCGAAGATACCGCCAACTTTAGCGTTATCGCTTGAATGATAAATATTTATATTAGATAGTTTATAAGTGCTACCTTCTTTAGAATATAATTTACCATTAAATGTACCTAAGCTAAATATTGTTGGCCATTCAAGATCAGTAAAATCTAAATCGTTTTCTATTTCATAAATACCATTTAAGTTAGCGTTACTAACTAGTTCACTAGCCTTGCTTATATGGTAATATTCTCCTTTTTCATAAACTACATAGATATCAACTACTGGGTTGATTGCTTCACCTGTTTCAAAATTAATTGATCCAGTGTGTTCATAACTATCAGTTATTTCGTTTGTTAAGTCTTTATCTAGATATGCGCTTTTAAATGTATATCCGTCAAGTTTAGGGAATGAATAAGTCGAATTATTTTCATATTTATGATTATAATTCATTGCGCCATCCTGCCAAGATGGGAGCCATATAGTATCCTTATCACTAGTTTTAGAACCTGCTTGATTAGTTGTCTTATAATCGAATGTAGTATTTCCAAGTGATTTCCATTCACCATTATCTTGATAATAATAATTAAATTCAAAATATGTCATCCACTTCGCATAGAGTGTTAATTCATATTCACCCATCGAATCATTATAATCTAGTGTATCATTCATAAAATCCCAGTATCCTGAATAGCTATAATCAGGTTCTGATAATGTGTTAGAATCACTTTCTAAATAATACTTATCATCTTTTAAAACTAATGCTTCATTATTTGCGTTAACAGGTTTATTTTCACTATTTAATTTGATAGTTTTATTCTTGTACCAGCCTACTAAGAACGAATTGGTTTTAGTGATGTATATTCCTTCGCTACCACCGCTAGGTCTAGATGAATCAGTTGGTTCAACTAATTTAATATGAACAAAACCATTTGAGTCCTTAGTATAATCGTTTGGGTTGAACATATCGATTAGTGTGATACCTTCTCTATCTAGATAAGTTCCACCATTAGATTCATATCTAACAGTGATTTTATAGCCTTCGCTTTTCTTTTGATTGAGCTTATCTTTTGCCTTACAACCAAATAAAGTAAGCACAAGCGCTAAAGAAAATATAATTTTAAAAATGGATTTAATATGTGTCATTTTATCACTAGTATAATTAAAACTATACTTCCTCCTCTTTTATTCTTTACTCAATTATACATTATATCATTAAAAAAATGATATAAAAAATTTTAGTTACGCCCAATTTTAATTAATCGGGCGTAACTTTAATAATATTAGATAGTTTTCTTCTTTTTTAGAATCAAAACTAATGCGACACTGAAGCCAATTAATAGTACTCCTGATAATATGAAACCATACATATTATTCTTCATAAACGAAGCGAAATTGTTAGTTGGTTTAACTTCTGGAGTATCAGGTGTTGGATCAACTATTGGTTCAGTTTCAGAATTTCTACTCTTTAAATATGCGAGAGTAGATTCAGCTTTAACTAGTGTTTCATAGTTAGTTACTAACGCTTTTTGTTCATCAGATGTGATTGTGTTATATTGATTTCTTGCGTTAATAATTGCTTGTTCATCATTTAAAGTGATATTTGTAGGTAAACTATTAATCACCTCAATAATATCTAATGTTTCAATAGTTGGTGCGAATACTCCATCAACTATTGTAGAGAAATATTGGCTATAGATGAACGAATCATAGCTTATTCCATTTCTTGGTCTAATCATGATTAAATCACCTGTAGAATGTCCAATATAATCTTTAAATGTTGCGCCAAAATAGAAGTTAGTATAATTTGATGTAAGATTCCAAATATAGTATTTAGATATGCCTAAACCTTCATATTCACCCATGCTTCCTGATATTGGTAAGTTGTTGAGTGTTAAATATGATGTATTATATTCTTCTTCTAAAAGTGGTGCGTCATAGCTATTAAACACAACAAGTACTAGATTATTACAATCGTAAAACGCTTTATCGCCTATTGCTTTTAAAACTCTAGATAATGTTACTTTTTCTAATTTAGAGTTCGCAAACGCAGCGGCTGATATTCTGATAGTATTATCATCTATAACGAATTCTTTATCATCTTTAAGTGGTGGATAAGATACTAAAACTAATCCGTTCTTTGTTACTTGATATAAACAATCATCAATGACTTTGATATATTCATTTAAATCATATGTAGAAAGCATATCATATCCTACTACATGTCCATCGAAGATAATTTCAGTCGATTTAGCGAAACTCTTAATAGAACATCCATAGAATGGGTTTTCACCTAATTCTATCAAGTTTTCTCCAAGAACTACACTATATAGATTAGAATTGCTGAAAGCGAAATCCTTGATAGCTTCAACATTTTCTAAATTAGCGCTAGAGATACTTGTAAGAGCGAACGCATATTCACCTATTGATTTAACGTTATTTAGATTATTAACATTTTCTAATTTTTGAGAATAATAGAATGCTCTATCACCAATAATAACTCCATCCTTAAATGTAACATTATCGATATTTGTTCTAAAGAATGCACCTTCACCAATTAACTCGACATTTTCTAAATTGATAGTAGTTAATCCGCTTTGAGCGAAAGCTAATTCTTTAATTTCTTTAATGTTTTCTTTTAAATTAATTGTTGTTAAGGATTTACAGTTAGCGAACATCTCCTTACCAACGATATCCATTGAATCGCTTAAGATAACAGTAGTTAAATTATTGTTTCCTGCGAATGCACCTTCTCCTACTTCTTCCATCTTTGATAAATCAACAGATGTGAATGATGGAGAGAAACAAGTAATCATATAAGCTGTTGCGATATATACGCCTTCATCATATTCAGATTCATATGCGAATCTCCAAATGTTATTCTCTAAATAATAATCGTTAGTATTGTAGCCACTAAACGCATATTTCCCTATAGATTTAACATTTTCAAAATTGATTGTAGTTAGTCCATTACAACTATAGAACGCATGATCACCAATAATAGTTGATAATCCTAAGTTAACAGTAGTTAATTTGCCATTTCCGAAGAACGCAGCTTCTTTAATAATTAAGTTATCTCCTGCAGTAACGCTCTTTAGTGATGAATTAAGTCCATCATTAAAGTTATAACGATAATAACTATTTGTTTTAACGATGTTGCCATCTTTATCTTTCACATCATATGAATAAACCGTGTAATGAGCGAAGTTTCCAGTTTGATCATATGTATATAATGTGATTGGATTAAAGAATGCATATCTTCCAAGAGTGATATTATCACCAAGTGTAATAGTTTCTAGATAACTACATTCACTGAATGCGTAGTCTCCTACTTTTACATTATCAGTAAGAGTCAATGTTTCAAGTTCAGTTTTGCTGAAAGCGTAATTACCAATAGATTTTAAATTAGATAATGATCCTAAATCTGAAAGGTCTGTATTATAGAATGCATAATTACCAATATATTCAATATTAGGCATTGATACAGTCTTTAAATTAACGCAATTTGCGAACGCATAATCGCCAATTGTTTTAACATTATTTAATACTAAATAGAATACTTTCTTATTTCCAGCAAATGCGCCAGATGAAATAGTTTCAGCGCTTGATGTAATCGTGTTACCTGCACCAATATATGATGGAGATGCGAGAATTAATTCAGTACCTTTAAGTATTAATGCGCCATCTTCTTCTAATGTTAAATATGGATTCTTACTATTTAGTTTAAATGTAGATACATTTGTGTTAGAGAACGCATATTCAGAAATTATTGATACATCTGTACCTAGTGTTACATCGCTTAATTCTATACAATCTTCAAAAGCGTGAGATGAGATAACTGATGCGTTTATATTAATTGATGTTAATCTAGAACATTTCGCAAATACATATGGCGCAATTTTTATCTTTTTAGCTTTGAATGTAACGCTTGTTAAATATTCGTTATTATAGAAAGCACCAACTGATAATGATTGTGCACATGATGGAAGTTCTACATAAGATAATTTACAATTTTCAAATGCATAGTTACCAATAGATACCGCACTCTTAAAGTCTACATTTTCAAGTGGACAATTATAGAATGCTTTTTCATTTATAAATTTAACATTTTCTAAATTAATCTTCTTAAGACTAGTACAGTTATAGAACGCACCAACGCCAATTCTAACTAATGTTGAAGGCATTACTACTTCTTCTAAGGCTGTTAGATTTGCGAATGCATATTCATTGATTGTTGTGACACCTTCAGGGATGATTACTTTAGTGATTGTATCATCACCAATATAATGTTGTTTGATGTAGTATGGATCTTCATCATCAATTACATCGCCAGCTGATAGATCTTTATTCACGAATTCATAGTTAGAGAATGCATAACTATAGATATGTGTAAGTCCTCTATCAGATGGTATTTCTACTGTTCCGCCTAATCCTCTATAATTATATAGATATATACTTTGAATGTTAAATGGATCTTTTACTGTAACATTGATTCTCGCAGAATAGAATGTCGCTTTATTGTCGAATTGGACAGTAACCATTATGGTTGTTGAACCTTTTGCTTGAGCTGTAATTACACCATTTGAATCAACTGTCGCAATCTTTGCGTTAGATGTTTTAAATTCTACGCTAGTCTTTTCAGGGAAGTATGAATCAAGTGTATATAGTAAAGATACAGCTTCAGATGGATACATAGATAAGTTAGCACCCGCATCACCAAAGTCATATTGTCCACCAGTTACGCCTATTTCTCTTTCTGTATTATCAACATTATAGTAAGCTTTAATTGTTTTATATCCATCTACCTTAAATTGATTAATTTCTGGTATTGAATAGCCATCAACATATCCTTCATCTCCAGGAGATAATACTTTAATATTTAAAGATGTTGATATAGTATTACCATCCTCATCCTTACCAGTAACAGTGATTGTAGATAATCCACTTTCTTTAGCGATTAATGTATTATTTACAATAGTTACTACATTAGTGTTAGATGAATTATAATCTAATATTTGAATCCAAGATGTCGATGGATAAACATTTAATATTGTAGTTAAATCTAATGTTTCATTTAAACTTAAATTAATATCATTCTCAGTAAAATACATATAGCTGATTTTGCTAGGTAGCGCTACTTCATATGTTGCGTAGTTCATTGCGTAATCATATACTGTTGCGACAAATGTGTTACAATCAGTTACTACATCAGTAGATCCATCATTATTGTATTTTATTGTTACTGAGTTTTTGATTTGTGAAATATAATCTGTTAATTCTACACTTACAATAGATGTTGAATTATATGTAGAATAAACTGGAGTTATATATTTACCAAATGATTCAAGTGAGAATAAAAATTCACTGCCTTCTGGCGCTCTTACAATCTGTCCAAATTGTACACCCATTGCGTAGTGATTATCATATATAGATAAATCTGCGTATAAATGAGTTTTATTTGCGAGTTTATCGTATTCAGTTCTATATGTTACATCTTTAATAATTGGAGCTTCGAAATCAACATAGAATGGGAAACTGAATGTATTTCTTAAATTCTTTTGTAGAGCGTTATCACCATAATCGATATAGGCAGTTAATGTACATACATATCTAGTATTATTTTTTAGATTATGTTCTAATACATTATATTTAATATCGATTGAAGATGGATAAATTGTTATACCTTGAGAGAATGATTTATGTTGATTTGTGACTAAATCTGTATAAATCTCTTTACCTGTTGATTCTTCTACTATCGATACATATATTTCTTTAACGTTTCTTAATAATCCTGCGGAAATCGATCTGATTGATGATACAGTTGAACCATTTTCTTCACCCTTATCTTGGTTAGATATTGATATATGGTCTTTAGATGCGGCTATCTGAGTCGCTCTAGGATCTTGAACAAAATAATATGAACCAAGTGTAGTTATATAATCTGTATAAAGTCCACCTATTACTCTTGTCGCGTAAGCATCAGGCATGAGTTTATCTTCAGCATCAATTCCAGCGTTTATTTCATCTTTATTTGTATCGTAATATTCTTCATCGAAAATAGGAGCCTCAGTCCAGTCACCATAGAAAGCTAAATAAGGAACATTTAAATCTACTTTATTTGATCCATTCGCTTTTAAAGTGATATATCCTTCAACATACATTCCATTTTCAAATGATTCATTTAGGTATGCTTTATCTTTATCTGATAAAGTGATTGATACAGTAACTTTCGCAGTACTCTTCGCTTTAACATCAACCTTATTTCCATCTTGAACACAGTTTTCTACACTTTCAACTTTAAGTATAGCGCCATCAAGATTATAAGCTTTCATAGTGAGTGTTCTTTCACCATGTGATGTATATGTTGTAGATACTCCTTCAGTTAAGACAATTGATGAAATATCGTATGAAGCATTTTGATTTGATATGTTGTTTATATCAAATATCATTTTATATACGCCAGTTTTACTCTTGTCATCACCAAGTTCAAATTTAGCTTTATTCATAATATTTCCACTTAAATCATATGTAGAAATATATGATTCAGCTTTAGTTGCTTTATCCATACTAACTAATCCTGAACCTTGTTTTCTAACAAGAGCTGGTAAGCTGTTTCTTTCGTAGATGATACTAGCGGTAGACATCATTAATCTATTAACGATATTAGTAACTTCTTTAGTTGTTAAATTATCACCAAATATACCGCTATATTTAACATATTGACAAATTAAAGCTGTTGCGCCTGATAGATTAGGTGTCGCCATTGATGTACCAGATAATCTTTCATAAGATTGTCCTGGAACTGATGAATAAATTTGACCGCCATGAGCTGTGATTTCAGGTCTAACTTTAAGGTCAGATGTTGGTCCCCATGATGAGAAATCTGACATAAATGGTCCAGCTAATTGTTCTCTACTGACTAGAATTTTACCTATTCCAGTAGTTGGATCAACCTGTTTAACTAAATATTCACCATCATCTTGAGAAAGTGAACATACAGCACCAATATTTGCGCCAACTGACATTGAGATAGTACCAGATACGTTGTTGTAGATAATAATACCCGCAGCGCCTTTTTCTTTGAGCGCAACTCTTACTTTATCTTCGAATGTTGTTATACCACGTTTAACAAGAACGATTTTACCTTCATAGAATGAATCTTCATCAGGATAATCTGATGATCTACCTATGCCAGGTATTACAACGTATTCAAATTCATGAGATTCAATATCATTTCCAAGTGTATCTAATACATCATTAACGAAACTCTTAGTTAAATCCGCACTATTAGTGAATGCTTCATTGAAATATATAATATTATTTCCGTGTTTTAAATAAGATGTTTTAACACCATCAACTGATGCGACAGCTAAAGATGCTTCATATGTTGATGGAGCACCAATCGTTCCATAATCAGGATTTGATGTAAGAGGGTTATTACCATTCTTTTCACTACCTGATGTTGAACTTCCAGAGTTACCTGCCGCAGCGACTAATTCTATTCCAACTTCTTTGATTCTATCATAGATGATGTTTACATTTTCTTTATCAACTTCTCTTGTAAAACCACAGTTAGAACCGAGTGACATATTAATCACATCAACTCCTAAAACTACCGCATCTTCTAAAGCTGATAAAATCCAAGATGTTTTAGCGCCTTCTTCTAAATCACTAAATACTTTAAATATCGCTAGTTGTGCATTTGGCGCAACGCCTGTAATCGCATCATCTTTACCTGCGATAATTCCAGCTACGTGAGTTCCGTGTTCAGAATTTATTGGTGATACATCAGGATCTTTATCTGCGTAGTCATATGCGTACGGAACTTTTCTTGACACATATACATCTTCTCCAGTTAATCCTAAAGTAAATGTAGATGCGAGCGTTTCATTAACTTTACTTGATACATAATCTAATGTGAAAGCTTCTTTTGTAGTAGTGAAATTATCTACTGAGAATGCTGAATGAGTATAGTCTAATCCAGTATCTAAGATTGCGACTACGACACCATCACCTTGATACTCAATATTGCTACTATCGAATATACCAGTATCATAGACATTAACGTAGTTTTCTACTACTTCAGTTTCTAGTTTTTCATATGTATCGCCTAATATTAATGTTTCAGTATTGAATAATTCTTCTAATTTATAATAATCTTTAGCTTTGATTTCAACTTCAAATCCAGATAGTAAAGTATTATATTTTTCACCTAATTTATAATCAATTCCTGAACTATCTAAATCAACTAGTTTGTTATGAATTAGCTTATTAATTGAATTGATTCTTTCTTTAGCGCTAGCGGTATCATAATATTCATTAAATTGTAATGTAGAATCACTCAAAGAATATGATTCAGCTAAAGATAACGTATCTAATGATACGATTACTGAAATGAAATCATCTGATTTCAATTCTTCAGGTAATTTTGTAACAATAGACGTATCGAAATAAGACTCAATATTGTTTTTAATTAGAGTCTCTAGATCGCTTATATTTCTAAGTGTATTTACTTGGTTATTAGTAGATATAGTATCTTTAGCTAATAGAGTAGGTGTTTGTTCTACTCTATTAGCGTTAACTCTTGTAATATTCCCTATAACAAATATTATAGAGAGGAATAAAAGGATTACGACCTTTTTGATACTCATATGTCTCCTCCTTATTCTTGACCATCTGTTTCTTCTTCAGATTCCAATTTTGTAATAGAAGCTGATGTTTCGTTCTCCACTACAATGTCATATTCTTCTAAATTATTTAGTATTATATGATAAGTATTAGTGCTTTCATCGAATGTTGATTCAGTAATTAAATATTTAGTTCCATTAATTGATGCGAATATCACTTTTCCGTCTTTAACATCTACATATGAATTAGTGTCTTTATCAAAATATGTTTTAATTGTATCAACGGTAGATACTTCTACACTTTCATATGGCGCAATGACACCTTCTTTCAATGATTCAGATTCTTTAGTTACTAAATCAAGTTTGTAATATGTAGTTGAAGTTAAACTCTTCTCTTCATCAAATGTTCTACTAATGAAATGAAGAACATTTTCAATTTCAAATGATTCAGTAGAATTTAATTCTTCTTCTTGATACTTCATACTTACTTTGAAATATGCACCAGGTTGAACATTATAATCAGTTAATAGAACTCTTTCGATTGTAACTTCATAATCATTATATTTTAATGTTTCAACTCTTGTTAAAGCGTATAGTACATAACTATTTGCGTTGAATGCTGGATGAGTTCTAACTAAGAAATATAATTTATATGTATAGCCATCAGTTCCTTCGATATTAACTTCAAATTGTTCTGTTTCATCTGAATAAGTGTATTTTAAGTTATTGCCTGAAAGCGATTTATCATTTAAGTCGAATGCATTTGTTTCTTCACCGAATTCAACATTGACATAATCTTCAGTCATATTGCCTTCTTGATCAAACATCTGCATGATGGTGATTACACCAATATTGTTTTCATATGTACTTACAAATTGTTGACCGTAGAATAAATAATACATATAGTAGTTGTTTAAATATCGATATGGATCATATCTTCTAATACAAGACATACCTACTACTTCATATGTGCTAGTTGAACTACCATCTTCACTCTTACCATTATATTCAACGGTGATATCGAATCTATAATAGCCAACTAAGAAATACATTTCATAGTGATCATCAACATATTCTCTTACAACTGTACAGTTTAGAGGCATGCCGTTAACTGTTACAGTTCCACTAGATCTGAATTCATCATTTCCAGTAGGACTGAATGATAGATTTTCTGTAGGTTTACGTAAGTTGTTAGCTACGCTAACTAATACTGGATATAATTCTTTGGTTTCTTCTTTTCTAGAGAAATTGATTGCGAAGCCATCATTTTGATAATATGTATCGCCATTATATTCTTTTATGTCAGTGAATTCTCCAAAGTTTTCTTGAATAAATCCATATTCATTAGCGTTAGGATCATTTAAATCTTGACGATAAATCATTACTTCTTGACCTTCGACGTTATAGAAGTATTTAGTTTCAAAATTGAATACCGCAAAGCCATATTGTGAGAATAATAATGATTTTAATTCTTTTGTATAATATCCTCTTGGAACGAATCTAGATTCTACAATAGTTCCTTTAGATGAATTATATTTATAGATATTTGCGTAACTTGCGTCAGTGTTTTCATAATATAATAATGAATCAGTAATGATTGTATATGTACCTTCATCTTTATTACCTTTATTATCAACTCTAACCGCATGCCCCTTTGAGTCTAATTTTAATATTGACCAGTCTCTACTATTAATATATGTATGAATAGCGTCAGTCTTTTCAATAATGAATGCGTCAACTAATTCATTATTTTCTTTATATTTATCAATGTAACCTACAAGCGTTATATCCTTAGCGCCATCTACATATTTAAGAGTGTATTTATTATTTTCTATAGTGTATGTTGCGTTTTCATCAACTGTAGTTTTTGTTTCGCCATCAACAGTATAAACTAATGCTTTTCCATATCCATCTAGGTCTGCATATACTCCATTTGAACCTTGGTTCTCTATAACTATATATGTTCCATATTCGATTCCTCTAACAGTAAATGATTTAGAATCGATATCGAAATATCTAATAGTTGAATCAAAATTAGCTTTGATAACATTTGTTCCATCAATGGCGTATGTACCTGTTAGTTCATTACCTAGAGTATCAGTATAACTAATATAGTTTAGATATCCATCAAGGTATAAAATACCATCGTTTGATTGATATGAACCCATATATTCATCATATAATGGAAGCACAAAACTGCCATTATTTAAATGTTTTAATAGATACTTAAATGTCTTATCATTTGATGTGAATAAATAAATTTCTTCACCTTGTCGAGTCTTTTCATCTGTTTTTGAAATAACGCCTTCAATGGTGAATTCTTTATCCTCACCTTCTACATTTTCAGTATATACATATTTAGCGTTGCCTTTACCATCAAATGTCACATGTGTTCTAGTTGAATAAGACGCATCTTCTAAAACATAATATGCATTATATGGAGCGTGATCTAAAACGATAAATGAATCTTCATATACTTCAAGATATATAGAACCATTATTATTTGAAATAATAGTTAAATTATCTCTTACCTGGTATGTTCCTGTAATAACATATCCATCTTTAGATAGAATTGCGACACCACTTACTAGAAGTAGTGATGAATTATCAGAATTCTTTATCTCTTTCTTATAATCAGTTACTTCTTCACCTTTAGTAGAAGAATACCAGTAGCTGATAGAGTAGTTTGTCATCTTGTCATCAGCCGCAAAGATGAATGAAGTTAAAGTTTTAATATCGTGTGGATTAGTTAAAACTTTCTTATCATGAACTTCAGTTGTAGTAAATACATATAGATTAGTATTAGAATCATATTCGTATGTTCCTTCTAAAACTAGTTCATATGTTCTATTAGTTGTATAGCCATATACGCTAGCTTTACCTTCTTCTTTATCGTTTAATACTACAAGTGGAGCGTAATAAATAGATGTTTCATTCTTATAATAATATTCACTATATCCATTTGGCTTAGTCACAAATGAATATGTAGTAACAGTTTCAGTTTCTTCATTTTCGCCAGATGCGATAGATTCTTCTGTTTCAGATTTAGTTAAGAATGTATAAGTAGTTCCATTATTTTTAAATATTACAATATATCCACCGAACGCTGACTGTTTTATTTCATATACACCATTTACACTTGTATCTCCACTAACATATTCAGCATTTAATACACCATCAAGTGTTAATTTAGAACCATTTTCACCTTCAAATTCATGATCTAGGTTTTCATCATAGAACATGTATCCATTAACGCCATCATTAGTCATTAATTTAACTTTTCCAAAGCTAGAACCATTTTGACGGTTAATGGTTAGGATCTTTGTTTCATCATCCATACTATAATAGAAAGTTTCAGTTGAATTTCCATTATTATATGTTAGAGTACCAAAACCAGATAATTTAATTTGATATGCGTTTGTATAGTATGTAAGAGTTGAATTGTTTACTGTAAATCTTACTAGTTCACCTAATTCAACTTCTTCATCTCTTCTTAATTGGAACGCATCTGTATAGATTCCTTCAGCGCTTACTCTACCAGTTGTGATAATCATTTCTTCTCC
>AUXO012487965.1_pt1 | contig 13166 bp, 25 predicted proteins | sample 768731 | NCBI WGS metagenome assembly AUXO01 (sample SAMN02715735, study PRJNA202380) | gut metagenome | biome: sheep rumen | host: Ovis aries | place: New Zealand: Palmerston North
GTCAAATAATCTTGTTTTTAGAGATGATTTAGATTTGATTGAAATCAGATTAAAAGATTTTCAAAAACATTTTAGAAGCGGAATGAGATAGGCTTTAGCCTATCGAATGGAGCTTCTATTATTATTACTACCACCAGCTTTGCATTCAGTACCAAACTTTTTTTCAAAAAAAATATTTTTTTTCATAGATTGGCATTTTCCCAGAGTAAATAAGGGTTGTAAAATAAATAATTGGAAAAGGTAAATAGAAAATATGAAATTGAATGAGAATGATTGGATGAAGCTACGAGACTTCAACAAGCAAATCGCAAGGCGAATCCAAATGAGATTGCCTGCTGATTGGTGCCTTACTCTTGACGAGATTGAAGGTGCCGTATATGACACATTCATCAAGTTGCTTAATAACTATAAAGAAGGTGCAATGTCGCCAACATCATATTGCTACCAGTTTGGTGAGCAATATACATATCGTGACTTGATACGTGAATATCGTAGGTTGAAGAAGCAAGAGACACTTGATGCGCTTTACGGCGAGGACAATGATGATGATGAGCCATGTCGTCATGAATATGGCGAAGGTGATGTGCCGTCATTGACCGTAGATGACCGCGAAAAACATGATGACGAAATCGAAGTGAATGAGATTCTGGCGAAGATGCCAAAACTCGACAAAATGATTGCTTAGCAAATCATGGAAGGTCATACCTATGATGAGATAGCTGAGTCTCTTGGAATTGACCGAAAGACTGCGATACGAAGGATGAAGAAGTATGGGAGTCTAACGAACTGACATTTTAATTTTCTTCATTGCGTCTATGGCTGCAACTGGGTGGTTGCAGCCATGTTTTTTAGCCTTGAATCGCTCCAGACAACGCTAGGAGTGATTTTAGGCTCTTTGAGTTTTTACATGATGGTTAATACCTCTCTATTTCGGAGCGTTTTAGGTGCATCCTGAAGCATGGTCGAAAAACTACAACTATATAAAAAAGTGGTAGAGAATTCACAAAAAACTCGTACACTATGGTGGTTGATATTTGATATTTGGAATAAATTAAAAATGGTTTTTTTAAGAAGAGCCGTTGTGGGGGACTTATACCCAGACACATTAAATCTTAATCATTTTCTCTGGCCGAGTGGCCGGAGAATTCATAAACAAACAACCTAAAAAGGAAAACAAAATGAAAAAACAAAATGAAGAAACAAAAACAACAATAATCATGGACACTAAATCTATAGCGTTCAATCCTAGCCACGATTTGTGGTATACGGTAGACGCCAAGGGTAATGTGATAGACTTCTTCACATACTCAGACTTCCATGACTATGTTAAGCAGCTGATTGCTGAGAAGTTGAGCCGTGGCTATACAGTCGTAGCTGTCGAATCAAAATACCGAATCGAAATCACATTTGTAGCACATAACAAAGACAAAGTTGTTGAAGTGTTCCAGATGGCGGAGAAATAATCATGAAAAAGACAACAAAGAAAGAAATCATCAAGAAGATGCTGGTGGACGAACTCCGTTCACCAGCAATGGCGGAAAGGCTAAAGACTCACCCAGAAATAAAAATCAAAATGGATTTATTAAATGATGATGAGCTTATTACATTTAGTGAGTCAATGAAGGATATGGTGGCATGCACACTTCCTAGTGGTTTGGAACTACCATATAGTTATCGCATAGGAATAGGACGTATTACTGATAAACCATTAACACCTAAAGCATACCTTCTTCTTGCAGCATACAAGCACTCATTGAGCAGATTATGTGAATATAGAAAACATTTTCGGCACGCATACGAATCTGCATTATATGATGTAGCGAGACGTAATGCTTGGAGGTTGGAATATGAAGAACTATGTGGTCAATTATATTGTAATATAATGGTTGACTACGAACAAAAAAACAAACCTGAATAAAAAAAGCCCAGCGACAAGCTGGGTTTTTTATTTATTTTGCTCAGTTTGCTTGCATCTATCTTCCTCACAGCACTTCTTCACGAATGCGTCAAGCTCATCTACAAACTTAGATGTGCAACGTTTCTTGCTGCGAGTCTTTATTTCTACGCTCTTGCCTTTGAAAGCGAGTGTGATGTAGCCATATTTATGCTCATCAGACCATGACGATATTGCAATGGCGCAATTCCCAATTTTACTAAGTTCAACTTCATCATACAATGCCTTTGGCTTTGATTTAGACTTCTTCACTGTCCTAGTTAGCGCATCAAATACTGCACTTATTGTGTTTCCATCAGAGTCAGCTACTTCTACATCAAGGATGCAAGCTGTAGGTGTGTGTATCAACATAATCTCGTCTATGCACATATACTTCTTGAATGGTACATACGAAGACCATAGAACATCATCATTTAGTGGGTTATTCTTAGGGTTCAACCAAAGATAGCCTGGGCTTTGGTTGAAGTCATGTTCAACCATATCTTCCTCAGTGACTTCATCAGCCATTGTTATTATGCGTACATGTGTGTCTACCATTTTAGCCTTTCTGTGTGTATAAATAAAGCCATCTACACTTTGCGTAGATGGCTTTAGTATATCACATTCAATATGAGTCAGTCAAGCACACTGAAGAAGTGCTTTGCATCATCACCTTTGAAGTGTTCAGTGCCGTATGCGTCAGCTTCTTTCCAGAGCTTGTCATACAGCTTTGCGTACTCTTCAACTCCAGCTTCATACCAGAACCACAGTTGGTGATTCAAAGCAGCGACTAGCTCAGTGAAGTATTTGACATTCTCCTTCCATCCGTTGAAGCAACGCTTGTACGTGTCCTTGATTGCCTTCTCGCCGTAGACGTCCGCTACGCAGAAGTCTGAGAAGAAGGTCGTGTCAGGACGCAGAGCTTGATACTCAGGATATGCACAGTAGAACTTCTCTTTGTCGGAAGTCCCGTACATGCACATCGCTCTTGTGAGTGGCATGATGCTCCGAACTTTCTCCATGTCAGCCATTGTCATTCTCCTTTGCTTTGATGATTTCAAGTACATCAGCAATCCGCTTCAGGTCTGCTGATATGCGAGGCAGATAGCTCACAACTATCTCTAATGCTCGTAGTTCGATGACTGTCATTTATGCACCTCCTTCAGTTGAATGTCTTAGTGACTGTCACAATGTCATCACCAAGCTTGTACTTAGCTTCAAGTGTTGCGCTATTTATAAATGAGCTTTCGAGTTCATCAGTCCACTCTTCATAGTCACCAAACATGTGCATAAACAGATAGCGCATCCAGTCATCGTCATCTGTCATTCCAAGTTCAGCGCACTCTGCTTTTGTCTCTGATGCTTTCCAAACTCCATTTAAGTCCACATTGCTGTAGCATTTGAACTTCAGTGCAAATACAGTTTTCATTGTTGTCCTTTAGATTGAGAGGCTGGCGTTTTCGCGCCAGCCTCAGTGTGGTTTACTTCTTGATTTCCTCTCGCTTTGCCAAGTTCATGCGCTCTTGCAATACCTTAGCATTACACTTGTCACAGCACCTTGCACTCTCATCTTTGATGAACGGCCAAGGGTTGTTGCCATATCCTTCAAACTCCTTGCCACAAATGCAGCAGATGTGCTTCTTCATAGTGACCTCCATTAGCCAACCTTGGCGAAGATGTCGAGCGAATCAGCAACGCCCATGTTCACAAAGAAGTCTCTTGCGAAACGAGCTTTAGCTTTACTGTCGAACTTGACAATCTCGCCATTGTCAAAGTTCGGCATTTCATTGTCACTGCCACGCAGAAATCCGTGCGCTTCATTGTAGAGGAAGAATGTTGTCATCTTCTTCTGCCTGCGCACCTTCACTTCCGTGTTGGCGTTCTTCTCGGTTTGCTTCTTCATTTTCTTTTTCCTTTCTTTTGTTTTGAGTGAAGTTAGACCCATCTAACTTCTTGGTCGATATTATATCAAATGTCGTGTGGAAAGTACATAGCCAAAATGAGGAAAAAAGCCGCTTCACCCGAAGCGGCCAGCAAACCGAGATTTGTCTGCTATGTGTGTATTATAGCATATTGCTCATGCGCAGTCTATTCGCCAATCACTTCGTCAACCATCGTGTCAAGCTCAGCTTTTCGCTCAGCCTCAATCTGAGAATAAGTCTTTTTGTTGTCAATGTCTATCACAAGCTTCTCATGCTCAATCAGCATCTTTATGTAGCCAGCGGTCGTGCGGTTGCCTTTGTTCTTGTCGATGAACTCAATTAAGCTCTTAGGCAGCTTGACGTCCACCATCTCTTCAACTTCAGCACCTGAGAAGTTCGGCAGCTGAGCTACATAACGTTCAGCTACATTGATGTCATCTACATAGTATCGTGAAGTCATCTTTGATGTGGAGTGCCCAAGCATCTTCTGCACTTGGTTCTGAGGGCAGTGGTTTACAGCCATCAACTTTGTGAACGTGTACCTAAGAGAGTGAAATGAGACTAATGCTTTGTAGCCGCCATTCGCATTACGCTCACATGTCTTGATTCCACATTGTACAAACATCTGCCGTATACGTGCGCTCAAAGCTCTGTTCTCATATTGATGCTTCATCCAAGGCATTACATACTCTTCTTTTCCAGTAAGCTCATATTGAGCTAAGAGAGCAGTGCGCAAGTCTAAGAAGATTGGAATGCGCACAACACGCGCAGTTTTGATGGTCTTATGCGGCATCACTGTTATTCTATTCAAAGTAAAATCCACCTCAGACCACTTCAAATGAGTGCAGTCGTACAATCGCATTCCAGTGTATATGCCGACTTTGATGAGTAGGTTGAACTCATGGTTTGCTTTCTTCTTGCGGTTAGTGTCGAGCCATGCAAGAACAGTCTTGACTTCATCAAATGTCAAGTCTCTACGAGAGTGTGCACCTTCCTTTCTCGGCTTGAACTTCTCCCAGACGTTCACCTTTGCGTCAAGGCACTTCCAGACCCACTTGAACAGACTCAATGCCGTGTTATACGAGCTGTCGGACAAATAGCTGATGTGGTTTCTGAAGTCTTCCGCGTTTTCCAAAGTGAAGTCATCAAGCCACTTCAAGTTTAAGCCATTGTCTTTAGCCCATTTCCACAGTCGGTCAAAGTTGAACTCGTACATCTCTTTAGTAGCGTCAGCGCAGCCATCGCTGAATCCACGTTTGAAGTATGTCTCCATGACGGAATCCCAAGGCACACGACGCTGGTCAGCGATTATGCCAGCTTTGACTTTCTCCTTTGTCTCAATCTTCGCCTTTATGATTTCAAGTGCCTCAATGTCGCTCTCAGCTTTGAACGGCAGTTGAAGTTGCTCAGCTTTTTTCTTGGCCTCAGCGAAGTCGCTTGTCTTCAGCGACTTCTTGTATTGCTTGCCGTTGTAGAACCACTTGAAGTACCAAGTATTGCCAACTTGGAACAGTGTGCCATCGCCGTATCTGCGCTTTGCCGTTTCAGCGGTTTTAGGTTTTCGTGCCATCGTTTCTTCCTTTCATGGTTTTGATGGCGCGATATTTTATCAAATTCGACTGTCAAAGTACATAACAAAGTGTACCAAAGTGTACTAGGTGTGATTTCCATATAAGCGGAGCTGCATTTGTTTATAAACGGGTATAATCAAAACAAACCTTGTTTTATTGGGCCTAAAAATACTTCATAATATTTATAAAAACATCGTATAATATGTGTTTTTATAAATTATAACATACTATATGTAGTACAATTCCAGCAGCCTAAATCAAGATGTTGTATAGTAAAATCTAAGGAATTGTACTAGTAAAGTGTACTAGAAGTGTACTAGCCAAATTAGCCTAAGCCAAGTTTGCTTATTATGCCGCCTGCACCTACGAGTGAGCCGACACACACAGAGCCTATCACAATCGCCTTTGCGAGCAGCATTAGCAATTGAGACTTCCAGTCATTGCCTTTGTTGTCTTTTTCAAGGACAGTTATTCGTGTCTCATGGTTTGCAAGCATTTCTTTCAATGCTGTTGTGTTCGCATGCAGCTCTTCCATGAGCTTCAGGAACATCTCCAAAGTTTTTTCATCGTTCATTTGCCATTGCTCCAACTTTTATCTTCGTCTTAGTGGACTCAATAGTCTTCACCACTCCGAAATATGAGTTTGTTGCGTGGTGCTCACGCTCTACTTGCCAACTTTGGTTGCTCGTGAAACTTGCTTTTATCCCATTTATATATGACACTAGCTCAGTGCCAAACAACTGTCCGTCATATGGCACATACACGCCTATAGCGGTAGCAGTGCCCTCAACATAACGCTGCTGAGAGAAGCAACCACATATTGCAACTGCTATCACTATAAACCACTTCTTCATATCACCAGTTCTTTATAACATCAGAAATCTCATTGACAGACTCTTTAATTTCAGCATCGTCTATCTTGCCATCATCGACTCTCGCACCAATACGCTTCAGTAAATTTGTTATCTTCTCAAGACGTGCAATCCAGAGATTGACTATCTATGTCACATTGTTCACATTTTCTTTGTACTCCATCAGCAAATCATTTACTGAGTTTAATATATACTTCTTTGCCAGCTTAATCACTATTGACTTTATCATGTTAACCTCGTTTCTTTCTAAACTATTAAGCATCACTATACATTGCTCAGCCTATTTTCAACATAGCGGCGTAGTCCTTCAATCAAGTCATACACACATTTCGCTGTCGGGTATTGCTCATTTGTTGAAGTTGGAAGAAGCACTGACACCATGTTGCTTAGCATCTGGTAGTCTCCCATTGGCTGAAGTGGCTTAGCTGAATAGCTTCCTAAGACATAGCCGGCTGGAATTAGACGTGTTGCTGTCAAATCAACATCTCCATTCCAGTCACCTCCTGCTTCAAACACTAATGTTGTTGCATCTGCACTTCCACCTTTTGAGCCAATCTGACGCAGATTTCCGCCATCATCATAGTACAATGCCCATCCACCATTTTCATATTGAAGAACAAGTGGATAGTCATTGTATGTTGAAATTGGGGAGAATGTCCATGTTGAAGTTGCTTTTGTCAATGTTGACAAGACAACATCATTTGCACTAGCAAGAACTTTGCTGCTTTGGTCTCCAAGCTTGTATCCATAAAGTCTATTAGCAACACGAATTGCTGTCAAGTCAACATCGCCAGCCCAATCTCTGTCGCCTTCAAACACAATCAATGTGTCATTAGGTTTCCCAGACTTTGCACCAAATGCACTTCCTGAAGCATAGCCATACAATGTCCATGTTCCCTTTCCATAAACCTCACCTACATATTTAAGTCGTAGCTTCTCACCTTCATACGTGTCTGGTGAGAAATTCCATTGGTCAGAGTAGTCATATACATCAGAAAGGACAGTTGCGCTGATGTCAGCTTTGCTTGATACCTATGAATCAACATATGCCGCATCTGCTTTTGACGATACCTATGAATCAACATACGCTGATATCATGTTAATCGCACTGACATTGGCCTTGCCTGAAATCTATGAGTCAACATATGCAGATATCACGTTAAATGGCGTACCAAGATTATGCGCTTCGCCGTCTTGCTGAACTACATATCCACCGTCTTCTACCTGCCATATGTCGCCATCATTTGGCGAAGTTGGCTAAGCGGACAAAAGGTTTACATATATAGATTTACCACCAACAACTGTCATTGACTGCGAATCAAGAATAACAATGTCACCTTTGCCCAGGACATATCCACTAACCACATTTCTGTTTTCGTCAACTCCATTCGCCAAGACTGTATAGCCAAATACACTTTTACCAACTTCGTTTGATGCAGGAAGAGTACATACATATGCACCACCAATGAGTACACATGGAAGCGTCTACTATGTGTTGTCAGGATAGTTGAAGTTTACCTATACTTCTGTTATCTACCAGTTTCCAATTTTCTTGGGTACGTCTAAAATACGTAGATTTGATGGTGAGCCGACAAAGGCGTACATAGGTGGCAACGCCAAATTTGGATGCGCTGCGTTAATCTAAATCTTTATTGTGCCAATCATGTTCTTTCTCCGTTATCGCCAAGGGTGCTTGGCATGTTGGAATAGTTCTATAATATATAGCAGTGTTAAATCACCACCAGTGCCATTTGGCGTTTACCTTGCAGAACACGCCAGTGAGGTAAAGAAATAAAGTCATCGAGTTGTTGTCTCCGATGTATGAGAGTAGTGTTTCAAGGTCGTTTTCAGTCCCTAAGCCACTAACTGTCGCTGTAGACGTCTAAGCGTCAACGGACGCCTACATCATCTTGACGTATGCGTCTGAAGCGCCTCTGACCTGCGCAGAGACGTAGAACCAACACTGCGTCGTTCCACTAGGGACTTTCACTTTTAAGCTGGAGTTCCCCATGAATCGACGAGACGCTGTTATCTTAGTCTGCCAATGATAAGTCTTGTTGCAAATGCCATCAACTCCGAGGCCGGGCACTATCGGTGCCCCATTCCCATGGTACGCGTATCCACTGTTGACGTCAACATTCTACGTATTGTCTGCTGTAAGCTGCCCCTATTCGTTGTAGCTCTGATAGTGATACGTCCCTGTGAAATTCCATAGTCCTAAAGCTGGCACATATGAGCTGTTTTGGTCAATGCGACAATATGATGTCGGCACATTGACAATTCTGACTTGCTCTAAAATGTCATACATCTTCATCATCAGCTAATCTTCAATTGGCTTTTCTTCAAGCTCAATGTCTATTCCCGAACAGTCTACAATCTCTGAGTTTGGAATGTAATTTGTTATAGCAGTGTATATGCACCTAGCATCGGTGTCTGACCCTGCATAAATCCATTCAGTTGACTGAAGGCTGTTCATCTTTGTGAGAAGTGGCTTCATTCCCAAATGCTAATCAAATTTCTATACCCAGTCGCCAGAGAGATAACCCAACATACTACGTAATTGATATTGCCCTGACAAGCTTGGCATTATGTTGTATGGTGTAATGTAGGTAAGGTTGTTCCAACCACCATAATAAAGCTGCCGCAGTGACTCATAGAGATAGCAGAAGTCTTCATAGCGCAAAGCATGACCTATACTGAGTTGGTCTTCAGTTGGCATGATTTTTCCTCTGGGCGACTCAGCATCATTTAAGATTGGGTTTTCCCAGTCAACATATTCGTAATCTGTTGTCGATGTCAGCATGTCACACCCAATATGTATCTAACTTCACAGTGAGGTTCCCATTCCCATCATCTGTCACAATGAAGCTCTCTTTGGAGTCAGCTCCAGTCTAAAATGTGATAGATGATATTGCATTGCCAGTTGTCATCCCACCATCATAGTCAATGCCGTTCACAATTATGCCATTAACGTCGCTGTCACTGCTATTTATCTTCTTGAACCTGATAACAGGATTGTCAGTTGTTGGGTTGGTGAGGTCAATATAGCTTCCATCACCTCGAAGATTGTTTATGTAGTCAACCATCCAGTTAAATGTATCAACGAAGTTCTATTGCTAGTCGATTAATTTGCCTTTTTCTAAATGGCAAAGCCTCATTGGTCTCGCAGACATGTCTATCCTCCATCAATCATTCATCATACTCTCGCCTGTTCTCATCAGTGAACAGATTGGCTGGTCGTGTTGGAAACTGTATAGATGGCTTCTCGTCTGTCTCATTGACAGAGACCGAGACTTTCCACATTCCACCATCTTGGTGCTAAGCAACTATGTCGGAAGTGCATCCAATGAATGGCTCAGATGAAAGGGTTGTAATCTGTGGCGGCTACGCGTCTGGGTCTGACACTGGCGGAGTCCACGTTGGGTCATCCATTGTAATTTCGACTATGCGAGAGTACGAGCGCGTGTACTAGTCAATCTTGGCGTTCTAACATGAAACTGCTGTTTCATAGTTCATGCCAACATACTCATACTGCTTCTAAGCGTAGCGTGACACACGGTAGTATGGCTGGTTGTATACTACAGTCTATCCTTGCGCACCAGTGCCTATCATTCTCATAGTTCCCATTTCAACACTATATTTCACATTGAGTGCAGAGTCGGTCACTTTGTTGTAGTCTCCATATGATGTCAATAATGCCATTTAATCCTCCAATCACTTCAATCCCAGTTTTTCAAGTTTCTTTTCAATGTTGCCAACACTTGCCTATAGTTTCGCTATGTTGTTTGGCAAGTCTTTTATGTTCTAAGCCTACTGCTTAGCTCTGTCAATCTCGGCGTTCTTCGCATTCTACTGACGCTCCAAATCCTGCTTTTGCTGTTTTTCTTTCTACGTGAGCTTCTAGCCGCTTTTCTCTTTTTCGGCGAGCTGCGCAAGACGGCGAGCATCCTATGCCATTTGCCGAGCTTCTTTTGATGAAGCTGCGTCACGATATGCTCTAGCTGCGTCACGCCCTGCGCGTTCAGCGGCGTTCAATGATGCACCTTGGTTCAAAGCTTGCATCTTCGCCAGCTAATGCGCTGTCTGCTAGTTCTCCGCTCCTTGTAGGTTCAAACGTTCACCAATCTAATTTGCACCACCATTGTTGAAGAAATTTCCAGTTGTGCCCATAATAAGGGCGCGTGCAATAGGGTTGTTGTTCCATGCGTTTGAGGTAGTCTACTCTCGCTATGTTGCGACTGCACCACCCCAGTAGTTTCCTCCACCACCGTCACCTCCGCCACTACGCCCAGTCCCAAGCTGGTCAAGCGCATCATTAAGCCGATTGTTTGCAGTGTCAAGCTCTTTTTGCAATTTGTCTTTAAGTTGTTGGCGTTCCTTCTCACGTTGCTGGGTCAACTTGTTAATCTCATCAATATGTTTTTGCTTCGCGGCATCTTCATCTGCCAGTTTCTTCGCCTAAGCTTCTTTCTCTTTCCTCAGCTCTTCAGCAATGGCATTGTTTGCATCTGCCACTTTGTCTTCTGCCTAAAGCCGACTAAGCTTTGACTGTAGCTCTACATTCTTCTTCTCTTCTATAGCTTGCGCAAGGTCACGGTCAGCCTTTACCACATTGTCTTCAGCGTTCGTCCTCTGCTTATTAAGCTCACTGATTTTCTTCTATAAACCTTCATTGTCGGCAGTGAGCTGCTGCTTAATCTTCGTGTCAATGCTGCCAATGCGATTAAGCTCTTTTAAGTTTTCTTGGTATTTTCCCTCTGCTTCTAAAATCTGAAGGTTTATCACATCAATCTTGCTTTGTGCATCTATACGAGCTTTGCTTGCGGCATCTATTTTCTCTTGTGCTCGCTCTTCTGCGTCTGCGCTTTTCTTCAATGCGACCGCCAAATCCATCTTCGCATCTTCAAGCTGCTTCTATGCGCCGCCGTACTGCCGACCATTTAGAAGTTTGTCTATCTGCATTTGGATGTCTTGGCCAGTTGATTTTGTTGCGGCGAGTTTGTTGGTGGCAGCTATTAGTTCATTTGCCTGTCTTGTGATTATGTCATAGCTGTCTGCAATGTCTTTCAAGTTTGCATTGAACTTCTCCATCTGTGCTGCCTGCTAATCACTCCACACTTGCACCATCTAATCATGAATTCGCTTTAAGCTCTCTGTTAGTTCATCTTGCTGTTTTTTCTGTTCAGCCAACTTCTCGTTGAAGTGACTCACGATGAGCGATACCCCAGTCATTGCGACACCAAAAGCCGCCATAGCTGGACTGCCAGACATCAACGCAGAAGTTAGGCCTGTGACGGCACTAGCAGCTTTCGCATACTTCGCATCGAGAATGCCAATGTTAGATGCTAAGTTGCCTATCATTGCGGCCGAGCTTTTGACGGCTTTGTTCACATTTGAGACAGCCGCCTATGCTTGTTTAAATCCTTCACCTTTGAATATAGACCCAATCGTAAACTGTATTCTTTGCTCTGCCATTATCTTACCTCTTTGTCATTTTGATTTTCTTTTGCAAGTCGAGCTTTGATTTCGTCCAATGTACGATAGTAGCACCCAAGTTCATAGTCACCTTTCTTCTCTCCACTGCCGAGGCCTTGGACTGCATATGCCCTATAGATAACATCATTAAGCTCTTCACGTGTCATCTTCTTGGCTTCTGCTGCTGACACCCCATACAATATAGCCTATGCTTCATGTAGTGTTCCAAGTGCTATGCACTCATCCCAATCTTCTACTTCATTATTGTCATCTTCATGGTTGGATGGTGTTGGATATTCGCAGCTGTCAGAGCGTAGTCCATTCTACACATAGTTCAATGCTGCAAAGACCTAGTCCTCAGTTGAATGTGATATTGACATCAAGAATGCCTCAACTTCATTTTTAAGTTTTTCTTTGTCATATGGGTCACATAGCTCATCACAGTCTCTTGACAACGCATATGCACGAACAGCAAATGTTGTCTAATAATCATTTGCATCGACTATCTACATTGCTTTGCTAAGCCAAATCTCATGTCCTATTGTTGGTTGCATAAACCATGTGTTTGCGTCAATGAATGCAACTCTTGGCAGAAGATACTATGTGCTTCCAGCGTATTTGCTTTTCGCTCTCTCAAACTTCAGTGCGAGCGCATTGAGCCTTATTATGTCTTTCACTGTTGGCTTCATGCCATCAGCTATCATTTGTTCAATGTCTTCAACTGCCATTTCGCTTGTCATATCATGTATCTCCAAATGCTTCAGGTGGGAATGGTGCTTTTGCCGTCTGCCAATTCTCGTTAGCAAACCAGTCTCCATTGCCACTATGCGACTCTATGTAGTTGTTCAACATGCCATTTACTGAGTTTGCGGCTTTCATCATTGCAGTTGTCACATATGCCTATCCGTCTTTCAAGGCTGTTCCAGCATAGCGTAAATCATCATACACAGTGATTGAATATTCACCACTTGTTCCAAGCGCATTCCCATTTGCTAAGTTCTTTGATACAAAAACTGTTCTATTCAAGATATGCTTGGACTTAGAGCCAGCGATAAACTTAGCTGGCTTGTCGGATGCAAGCATCATAGCCCTAGACCAAGCATCTTTTCCTAGTCCTGTATACCTCTTCACAATCTTGCTGTATCGGTTTGTCGTAATCTTCTGTACATACCCAATGTCTCTGGCCACGACATACTCCTCTTTAGGCGACAATGGCCATGCGGAAGCTCTATCATTAGACAAAGTGACCTTGAACACTTTTGCCTAATATATGCTTTTGTCAATGTTGGTTCTCCACCATATCTTCTTGTCGTTAACTATTGGACCATTTTTCCCACCGCGTCTAAGGCATGGCTTGCGAACACCGCCAGTTGTCTTGAACCCTATATAAATG
>AUXO010227921.1_pt1 | contig 13164 bp, 7 predicted proteins | sample 768731 | NCBI WGS metagenome assembly AUXO01 (sample SAMN02715735, study PRJNA202380) | gut metagenome | biome: sheep rumen | host: Ovis aries | place: New Zealand: Palmerston North
GGACTTTATCCACCTTATGGTCTTTATGGTTTCTATGACTTCAACCTTGGCATCCGTTACAAGTTCACAGCATGGAGCCACGAAGGCTATCACGTAAGAAACGCAGACGTAACCAAGCTCAGAAGATTCTAATTCAGAATATTCATAAATAAAAAGAAGAGGCTCAGTAATCTACTGAGCCTCTTCTTTTTATTTATAATTGGGAAAAGAATCAGAGTTTGATTCCAGGAGGCATAAAAGACGAAACGTCTTTGTCATAATTCAGAAAGTCCCTCACAATGGTAGAAGAGATGGACTCGTATTCGGGTTGAGTAAAAAGGAGGACCGTTTCTATTCCACCTTCTTTTCTATTGATATCCGCAATGTTTTTTTCGTATTCGAAATCGTTGAAGTTCCGTATGCCTCTGAGAATAAACCCAGCGTTTTCCTGTTTTGCAAAATCGATGGTCAAAATATTATATTCCTTAACTGTTATCTGGTCTTCGTCTTTAAATGCCTGACGAATCAGATCCAATCTTTTCTCAATCGGGAAGAATTGTTTTTTTGTTTGATTGATCCCAACGCCAATAGTGATATGGTCAAACAGTTTTAACCCCCTAAGTACGATGGAGTAGTGTCCTATTGTAAATGGGTCAAACGAACCAGGAAAGATAGCTTTTTTCATAAAGACCTATTGTATATGTAATGTGCTTTACAAATTTAAGGAACTTTTACAATATGATTTCTGTGTATTCATGGTAATTTACAGAAATTAGTATGTTAAAAAACGAATTTTTTTTCTCATTTCGGTTCAAATATCATAAAAAAATTTAACTTTGCAACGATATTCTATCTAGAGATAGAACTACAAGGTGGTGAGAATGTCGTATGTCTCTGATTGTTTGACAGTATACAAACAGGTTTGGCAGTATGCGAGATTCTCTTGTAGAAAATCTTAATACTATGAAGAAAGTCCTTTTTTTATTACTCTCCTTGTTTGGTTTCAGTGCGGTGAGCGTCATCGCTCAACAGCGTCCAATCTACGACCAATATCATTTTAATTACTACTTGATTAACCCAGCTGTCGCCGGCGCAGACAAATGTTCCCATTTGATGGCAACCGGAAAACAGAGCTGGTTGGGGTCTGACGGTCCGTCAACGTATCTGCTTTCCTACCGTACAAGATTGAATTCCAAGAACATCGGTTTGGGAGGCTATATCTATAATGATCATACTCCACAGTTCAATTATATAGGAGGTCAGTTTACGTTTGCCTATCATATCCCGATGAGTATTGGCGGAAAGTACAGTCAGAAAGTGGAATTAGACCGTCAGTTGTCATTCGGAATCAGTGCCCGGGTGAAATATCTCAAATATGATGAGGTAGAGAACGTAGATGATCCAGCGAATATCAGTGAGGGCGAATTCATGCCAGATGTCAATCTCGGTGTCTATTATGTTTCTTATGGTTTTTTTGCCGGAGCATCTGCCACGAACATCATCAAGTTCCAGCCTGACATGCTGGGCGACAGTTATACGGATGAATATCTGACGGCATTTCTCTTTATGGGATATGATTTTGATTTCAGCAGAGAGCGTACGTTGGAGCCGTCTGTGAACTTCAACATTGATACGAAAGAGCACCGTCAGGCCGAGTTCAATCTGAAATACATGCAGAATAATTCGGATCTTGACTTTGGGTGGTGGGCACAATTATCATATCGCCATTGTCTGGACAAGGGGAATGCTCAACCATTGTCTTTGATCCCGATTGTGGGTGCCCGATTTGGAAAGTTCCAATTGGCGTATGCATTTAACCTTTCTCTGAACGAGATGGCATCGCACAACTATGGCACACATGAATTGATGTTGGCATATACCTTCTGCATACCAAAGCGTTTCTGTCGTTAAAGTCGAGTATTCCTGACAGCAAATGTGGCTTTTGTATAACATCGGGATTTATGTCTATGCATTCCTGATTTTCGTTGCAAGTTTCTTTGATGAGAAAGCAAAAAAACGTTATAGAGGACAGCGAGAATCGTTTTCTTATCTGAAAAATAACCTTGCGGGAAAAACTGGAATTCTTTGGGTTCATGCCGCATCCTATGGAGAATTCGAGCAGGCGCGTCCGATCATAGAACGAGTAAAGGAACGATATCCCCAGCGTAAGATTCTTCTTACATTCTTTTCTCCGTCAGGGTATGAAGCTCAGAAGAAATACAAGCATGCAGACTATATCTGTTATCTTCCATTAGATACGCTACCGAACGCTATCCGTTTTGTAAGATACGTCCAGCCCGAAACAGCCATTTTCGTCAAATACGAGTTTTGGCCCAATCTTCTTCGAAGGTGTAAGTCAAAGAATATCCCTGTCTATGTTGTTTCCGCACACTTCCGCCCCAATCAGGTTTTCTTCAGGTGGTATGGAAGGTCTTATACCCGGCTTTTAAAGCTTTTCCGCCGTATCTTTGTTCAAGATCAGCAATCAAAGGAATTGCTCCTGAACTCCGGGATTCAAAATGTATCCGTTGCAGGAGATACAAGGTTTGACAGGGTGGTTGAAATAGCGCAAAGGCGCAAAGCGCTTCCGGTCGTCGAATCTTTTGTCAGTGGGTCACGTATTATAGTAGCAGGCAGTTCCTGGCCCAAAGATGAAGAATTGCTCATCGCGTATGCTCATAAGCGAGGTGTGAAGCTCTTAATTGCACCGCACGAGATCAATGAATCGCATCTAAACTGGATCGAAGAGCAATGGAAGAAAAAGCATAGTCCAGACACCATAATGCGATATACCGAGGCAACGGAAGAAACCGTCAAAGACAAACAGTGTCTTCTGATAAACAATTTCGGAATGCTATCCTCCGTGTATTATTACGGACATGTGGCATACGTAGGAGGAGGATTCGGAGTCGGCATACATAATACGTTAGAGGCGGCAGTTTATGCAATGCCTGTAGTATTTGGTCCTAATTATCATGCCTTTAAGGAGGCTAAAGACTTGATAAAAGTCAAGGGAGCGTTTTCGATAAGGGACTATGAGTCTCTGGAGAAGGTGATGGACCAGTTGTTGGCCGACGGAACAGCAGAGGGTCAGCGTTCAGGTCAATATGTGAGTGAAAACAGAGGAGCAACGGACATGATACTGAAAGAGTTGTTCGCTTGATTGAAAAGACGATACTCAGAGAAAATCATTTATCTATGCAGAAAGTAGGGATACCCAAGGGTACACGAGATTTCTCGCCAGAGGAGATGGCGAAACGAAATTATATTTTTGAAACGATAAAGGGGGTTTATAAGCTGTATGGATTTCAGCAGATAGAGACGCCAGCAATGGAAAATCTATCCACCCTGATGGGAAAGTACGGAGAAGAAGGTGATAAGCTTTTATTCAAGATACTGAATTCGGGAGACTATCTTTCTTCAGCTGACACGGAACTGTTGACACGCAAAGACAGCGTCGGTTTGATTCGGTCTATCAGTGAAAAAGGATTGCGTTATGACTTAACGGTTCCATTTGCACGATACGTTGTACAGCACAGTGGCGAACTGACAATGCCCTTTAAGCGTTATCAGATACAGCCCGTATGGAGGGCAGACCGACCGCAGAAAGGTCGTTATCGGGAATTTTTCCAATGTGATGCAGATGTCGTCGGGAGTGATTCTCTCCTGAATGAGGTGGAGTTGATACAGATTGAGGACGAGGTTTTTGCCCGATTGGGAATTGATGTCGTCCTTAAGGTCAACAATCGGAAAATTCTTGCCGGGATTGCAGAAACTATTGGAGAAACGAACAGAATAGTAGATATTACGGTTGCAATTGACAAGCTGGATAAGATAGGTTTGGACAATGTCAATGCTGAGCTATTAGAGAAAGGGGTATCGAAGCAAGCCATTGAAAAGTTACAACCGATTATCCGAATAAGTGGAAGCAATGAAGAGAAACTGGAAGTCCTAAAGGAGGAACTGCAGTCATCAGAAATTGGGAAAAAGGGAATAGAAGAGACGGAGACAATTTTCGAATATCTGAAAAGTATTCCTCTGAAGTTAGATATCGAGTTAGACTTGACGTTAGCCCGTGGTCTGAATTATTACACGGGAGCCATTTTTGAGGTAAAGGCTAAGGGAGTTGAGATGGGAAGTATCTCAGGTGGAGGTCGTTATGATAATCTTACGGGAGTATTTGGCCTGCAGGGTGTTTCTGGTGTTGGAATTTCTTTTGGGGCGGATCGGATCTATGATGTCCTGAATGCCTTAGACTTGTATCCGAAGGAAACAGCAGAAACGACAAAAGTATTGTTCGTATGCTTTGGCGAGGATGAGGTTCGATATGTACTTCCGTATGTCAAACAAGTAAGAGAAGCAGGCATCTCTGCCGAAATATATCCAACGCCAGCCAAAATGAAGAAGCAACTTGGATATGCAGACAGTAAGCGCATTCCGTATGCGGCAATTATCGGAGAAGAAGAAAAGCGTCAGAACAAGTTCATGCTGAAAGATATGGAAAGCGGAGAACAGACATTGGTAACTTTACCGGAACTAATCGCAACCTTGAAATAGGATTGAATTTTTAATGTATCAGGTATGGGAGTTCGTTGATGGGCGGACTCCCTTTTTTTTGATTCTCAACAGATTTTCGTAATTTTACACACATATAAATTAATCGTTTAATAATGGATATGCACACGAACGATAAGGATTTGGAAGAACTGGAAGAAAAGAAAGGAGATGATGCCAATAACGAAGATACGTCTATAGAGGATAAGAATCAAGACCTTATTCCCGATGAGGATGCTGATAATGAAAATGAGGATGACGGGAAAGTCGTGACACACCGAGGCAAGTACAAGATTCCTCCATTAAATACGGAAGAGACAAAACATTTTCTTTCTGGAATGTATCAAGAATGGTTTCTTGATTATGCTTCTTACGTCAATCTGGAACGTGCGGTGCCGAATATAATGGATGGTCTGAAACCCGTACAACGTCGCATCCTGTATTCGATGAAACGTTTGGATGATGGACGTTATAATAAAGTAGCCAATATAGTCGGCTATACCATGCAGTTTCATCCTCATGGAGACGCATCCATCGGAGATGCCCTGGTAACCTTGGGACAGAAGGATTATCTTATTGACTGTCAGGGCAACTGGGGTCATGTCCTAACCGGGGACAGTGCGGCGGCCCCTCGTTACATAGAAGCTCGTCTTTCGAAATTTGCCCTGGACATCCTCTTCAGTCCAAAGATAACACAATGGAAACCCTCATATGATGGAAGAAACCAAGAGCCAATCACTTTGCCGGTAAAATTCCCTTTATTGCTCCTTCAGGGAACAGAGGGAATCGGTGTCGGGTTGAACTCCAAGATTCTACCCCATAATTTTAACGAAGTAGTGGATGCGTCCATATCTTATTTAAAAGGAGAAGATTTTGTCCTATATCCAGACTTTCAGACAGGAGGATATATGGATGTCTGCCGTTATGACGACGGACGACGAGGAGGAAGTGTCCGTATTCGTTCCAAGATTAACAAGATTGACAGTAAAACGCTGGAAATCGTAGAGATACCATACGGAACGACAACGGTCTCTTTGATTGAAAGTATATTGAAGGCGAATGAGAAAGGGAAGATCAAGATAAAGAAGGTTGAGGACAACACAGCAGAGGAAGCGCATATATTAGTACACCTACAGCCAGGAACATCTTCTGACAAGACAATAGATGCCTTGTATGCTTTCACGCAATGTGAAATGAACATATCTCCCAATTGCTGTGTCGTCAGTGACAATAAACCTTTGTTTTTGGGAGTCAGTGACGTTCTGCGAGCCAATGTCGATTTGACCCGCGAATTCCTATGTAAGGAGCTGGAGATAGAAAAATCGGAATTAGAAGAACGTCTTTTTTCTGCCTCGTTGGAGAAAATCTTCATTGTCGAACGCATATATAAGGATAAGGAATTCGAGCAGAGCAAAACAATAGACGCTGCAATAGAGCATGTCAGCAGACGTTTAGAGCCATTCGTGAAAGATTTCATCAGAGAGGTGACTCGTGATGACGTTGCAAAATTGTTAGAAATCAAGATGGGACGCATCATCAAGTATCGTTCGGATAAAGCTGATGCAGACATTCAGGCATTGAACGATGCGATTGAAGAGGTAAAATATCATCTTTCTGACTTAACCAATTATACGATAGCGTGGTATGCAGGTCTAAAATCACGATATGGAACGAAGTATCCTAGGAAAACGGAACTCCGAACGTTTGAGACTATAGTAGCCTCAAAGGTTGTCGAGGCCAATGAAAAGTTGTATATCAACCGAGAAGAAGGTTTTATAGGAACGGCATTGAAGCGAGACGAGTACGTTTGTAACTGTAGCGACATGGACGATATTATTGTATTTTACAAGAGTGGAAAATACAAGGTGGTGAGGGTGTCAGACAAATTATATGTCGGGAAAGACGTACTCTATCTTTGGGTATTCAAGAAGAATGACCGGCGTACAGTTTACAATGCAGTCTATCGAGATGGAAAATCCAGTATTTATTATATCAAGCGTTTCTTTGTCACGGGTGTCACTCGAGATAAAGAATATGATTTAACCCAAGGAAAGCCCTCCTCACGTGTGATGTATTTTTCTGCCAATTCTAATGGAGAAGCCGAGGTTATAAAGATAACACATAAGCCAAAACCACGATTGAAGGTTCTTGTTTTCGAGAAAGACTTCTGTGAAATTGCCATTAAGGGAAGACAGGCCAGAGGTAATATTCTGACTCGAAATGATGTTTTTAAGATTGTCATGAAGCATCAGGGAGGGTCGACATTGGGAGGCAGGAAGGTGTGGTTTGATTCGGATGTCCTGCGGCTGAATTACGATGGGCATGGCGAATTACTCGGGGAATTCTTCAGCGGAGATCAGATTCTAGTCATTACAAAGTCGGGAGATTATTATACAACAGACTTTGAATTGTCAAACCATTTTGACCGCGATTTTCTACGCATAGAAAAGTATGATCCGAAAAAGATCTGGTCTGTTGCTCTTTCCGATGCTGACCAGCAAGGATATGTCTATCTCAAAAGATTTGTAATGGAATCATCCTCGAAGCACACACACTTCCTTGGAGAGAATCCGGATTCAAGGATGTATCTGATTTCAGACCAGGCTTATCCTCGTTTTCAAGTGATATTTGGCGGAACAGACAAAAACAAACCATCGATGGAGGTAGATGTAGAAGAGTTTGTCGCAGTAAAAGGTGTGAAGGCAAAGGGAAAGCGAATCAGTACCTTGAATATTGAAAACGTGGTAGAGTTAGAACCAACGCGATTCCCTGACAATACAGAAGACAGTCCTGACGAAGGGAAGGAAATGGAAAATAAAGAAAGTAATGAGGGCGAAGAATTGAGTAATGGCGAAGTTTTAGATGAACTTACAGGACAAATGAAACTCTTTTAAAGGTATAAAGGCGATGAGGAGGCATCGCCTTTATTGTTATTAAAATGAGTGATATGTACCTCATATCACTTAAATTACCAGGAGAAGAGTTGTGATAATTTTGAAAAGAGATATGGAATTACCCCCTTTTAACTTTAAAAATTTGTAAAATTCTATTTCTATTTAGTAAATTTGTAACTGGAAAAAACTACCATAAGATATCACATGAATGGCACGGGGATAAATAGGATAGATACACGTAACGTGATGAAATGGCTGATAGTTCTTTCTCTGTTTTTTGTCGGGTCGGTTGTTGAAGCCGCGTTTAATGCTGCGATTTCCATAGCAAAAGAAGTTACAGAATGTGGAGAATACGGAACTGGAAAGGTCTTTGTGATTGTCAGAGATGCGAACGGAAATAGTAAAGTCGTCTTACAACGCAAGAATGCAGCTGGAAATTGGGTCAGCGTCGGAACCGCTTCTAATGTTCCGAACAATGGTCAGGCTGCATTTGACAAGTTGGAGGGAGGCGTGTATCGTGCGGAGGTTCGAGACAAGGCAGGAGAAGGGACACTAATCTATTCAGAAGAAAAGAATGTTAAATTAAGTCCTACAGGATATATTGCCCATACAAAACGAATCTCCTGTTCGAAATTGAGTGATGGAACGCCAGGACACGACGGAGTGTTGGACGTTGCTTATGGTGGTGGAATGGAACCTCTTTCATTTAGATGTTACCAATCGGATGGAACAGAGTTTCCTATGGATGGGAATATAGCCAGGAATCTACCTGAAGGGGAGTATTATGTAGTTATTTACAATGCTGATGGTTCTTGTCCATTCACTACAAACAAAAGCCGGATCTGGTATTCAAGTGATATAAGTATCTATAGAAAGAACACCGTAACCGCAGACTGCGAAGGAATGGGAGGATCCGCATCGGTTGTGGCTACTGGAGCTCTCTCTGATTCCTACACATACACATGGTCAGATGCTACAGGTGAAGTCATCAAGACGGAAACAAGAACTACTGCTATAGACGATGAGTCAACGCTGGATAATGTTCTTCCTGGAACATACAATGTCAGTGTGACAAATGATAAAAATTGTTATCCTGCTACTGATGTTCTCACTATCAAACCGAAGATGATTGAGGTAAAGGTGGAAGCAACACGTATACCAGAGTGTGAAGGGGAGGAAGCGCAGTTTACTGTTCGGAATCTTGCTGGTGCGTCTTCTTATTTATATAGTCTGGATGGAAGTTCTGCTAAATCAGAAGTAAAGCAAGGAGATGTTATAACTGTGACGGAATCCGTTCACTCAATAAGGATTGAGGATGCTTTAACGGCAGCTTGCTATTCTGATACAACAATCGATTTCACACACAAGGATAATATTCAACCATCCATCACGGTACAGGGGTTTACTGCAAATGTGGAGGAAGGAAAATGCGAGATAACGATTCAAGGAACATCGTATGACGCTTCAGCCACAGACAATTGTTCCATCAAGGATGGGTCTTTGAAATATACTGTATCAATTAATGGGACAGAACAGAGTGGGGTAACTTTGGATGGAGTTACATTCCCCAAAGGTGAGTATACAGTAGAATGGACAGTAGAGGATGTTAACGGAAATCAAACCACAAAAAGTCAGGCGGTAAGCATCAAAGATAATCAGAAACCGATCATTTCTGGCACAATAGAAAACCAAGAGTTGTCTGACGGAGCAAGCTGTTCGTTCACTATGCCTGATTATACGGGTCTAATAAAAGCTATTACAACGGATAATTGTGGTACAGATGGCCTGATCTTTTCGCAGACCCCTGCAGTTGGTACCCAATATACAGGTTCCGCTTCGCCACAGAATATTTTGGTAACAGTAACAGTGGCAGACGCATCTGGAAATTCGGACGGTACTTCATTTACGGTGACTATACCGGCGAAACCAACGGTGAAAGCAACTGTAACCAAACAAGTGACATGTGCTGGAGGAAATGATGGAGAAGCTCAAGCTGAGGGTTCTGGGATAGGGTTGTCATACTCTTGGACAGACGGTTTAACAGGAATTGCTGTTAGGGAACTTTATGCAAAGGAATATACGGTAGTAGCAACGGATGAAAATGGTTGTACTGCATCTTCTTCTGTAAAATTAGAACAACCAGAACCTGTTGTTGCAGCTCTTTCTGTGATTCAGCCTTCTTGTGCTGGCGAACAGGGAGTATTGACTTTTTCTTCTTTAACAGGTGGGAGTGCTAATTATTCCTATAGTTTGAATGATGGAGAATGGTTGTCTATTCAGCAAGGTGAATCGATTGCTATTGAAGATGGTCTGTCTTACAAAATAGATGTTAAAGATGGGAATGGATGCCCCTCTTCGACTATAAGCGGAAATGTTGGAACAATAAATAATACAGATGTTCAGGCACCTGAACTTTCTTGCCCGTCATCCGTTGAACTGTCAACATCTCTTGGTAGTTGTAATGCTGTCATATCGAATGAAACGTATGATGCAGTTGTTACTTCTGAGAATTGTTCTGTTGTGTCTCTTCGTCATGATTGGAATGCCAAAAATCCCTCGACTTTAAACGGGGCAGAACTTCCTAAGGGTGTTTCTTCTGTTACATGGACTGCAATGGATGGTAGTGGAAACGTAGCAACATGTGTATCTACATATAACGTGGTTGATAAAGAAGCACCGACCGTAGTTAACATGCCAAATCTTACAACCTACAATTGTGCAATTCCGAATATTGAACGTTTGGCAGAGCATATCCGAACTTATGCATCAGATAACTGTACAGAAACCTCTAAACTTGTATTCAGTAATCAAAGTATTTTGGCTGGAAAAATAATAGACGGAACGACAACTCTTACCGTTGACGTAGCTGATGAAGCTGGAAATTCAATCACCGTCAGTGTGAATGTACAGTTGCCGGATGCTCATGATGCAATTAAAGCCACCCTTTCTGCAAATACAGATAAAGCCTGTCTCAACGGAGATGCAGTTATCCTGACCTTTGGACCAGTCCCATTGACATCCGATGCAGTAGAACATCTTTACGTGGACGGAAATCCGGTTTCGTTGAGTTCTTCATTTCTCCCGTCTTCCGTTTCCGTAGGCACACATAAGATAACGTATGAAATAGCAGCTTATGGGTGCACAAGAGACGCATCTGTAGTAGTGACTGTCAATCCTAATCCGTCAGTCAATTTAGTCGCGACAAATGCATGTCCGGGGAATCCAGTACGATTCGAAGTGACAACCTCAGCTACAGTACCAACAGTAGAGTGGATTGTAAATGATAATGTTGATGTAAGTCAAACGGGTCTATCTTATTCTCATGTTGCATCGACAGCGGCTGGAACAAGTGTGACAGCATCAGTGGTAGTTTTAGACAATACCAATGGTTGCAAAAGTTCTCGATCTCCAGAGACTCGAGCTGAGGTTTATAATGTTCCACTCTTGAAAGTGTCACCTGAGAAGCCGGCAGTTTGTGTCTATGAAAAACCAGTACATTTCACGACTTCGTTTTCTGATGGGTTAAGTTATGTTGTCAACTATAGTGGAGAAGGAGTGACAGGAGAAACCTTCGATCCTTCGATAGGATCAGGAAATCACGTGATTCATTATACATCACAACCTTATGGATGTAGCATAGATGGTACAACGTCGGTAATGGTTAACGAGCGACCATCTGCATCAATCACAACATCCGATGTCTGTGAAGGTGCGACTTTAGTTTTTGATATTTCAACGTCTGCTGTTTCTCCAAGAGTCGACTGGACGGTTAATAATAAGATGGATGGAACAGAAAGTAGCACGATTCTATCCATTCCGAATGCTTCAGGAATATATAACGTTATAGCTGTTGTTACTGACGATTTGACTGGATGTCTCAGCGAGGGTGTCTCAGCAGATGCCTCGGCCTTGACCTCACCGGAATTGCCGACTGTAACAGATTATGAAACTTGTCAGACGTGGGGTCGTAAGAGTTGGAATAGTTTGATAACTAATCTTCCTGAAGGTGCGTCTGTTTCCTGGTATAGTGACGAAGATGCAGTCAATAGAATCCCTGATCCGGGATATATAGATAATTCAAAGCCGCAACATACGACTTATTATGTTCGTACTACGCTGGACATAGGGTGTTTGTCTGCTGAAAATAGCCCGATCACGGCGATTGTTCATGAGAACCCTGTAATTCTTTCAGTAAAAAAGAATGATGATACGCAGGAGGTAGAGTTGACTGTTGATAAGGGTATGCCCCCATATCATTTTACTTATGGAAATGTTTCAGGAGATTTTTCTGTTTCTACGATAAATCTAGGACGCTTGGCTGTCGGTACAAGAGCTTTGACGGTGACGGATGATTATGGTTGTAGGGTCGATACGGCCTATACAGTCAGCTCGGTGGAAATGGCGTCTCCAACATTTTTCACCCCTAATGGAGATGGTAACAATGATATGTGGATGTTGACAGGAATGAAGTGGTATCCCGATTCCCGTATCATTATCATGGATCGTTACGGAAAGGTTCTATTGGATAAGAAAGGACAGGAATTTGAAGGATGGGATGGTACTTATAATGGAGAACCAGTGGTTGCAGATACGTATTGGTATCTGATAGAAGCTCGAGAAACGGGTGAACGAAAGATAGGTCACTTCTTGCTAAAGAGATAGTCTTGAAAAACGTAAATACAGTTAGACAATGAACGCTATAAGAAAGTTTGGGAGTCTTCTTGCATTAGCTTTTTGTTTTATAGCAAGGCTTTTTGCACAGGAGTATCCGGTGAACAACCAGTATTACTTCAACTACTACCTGATCAATCCTGCAGTGGCAGGAGCGGCGAAGTGTCACTACTTCATGCTGACGCACAAGCAGCAATGGATGGGCATAGACGATGCTCCGTACACGACGTCGCTGAGCTACCAGGGACGTTGGCGCAACAGCGTGGGCGTGGGTGCCTATGTGTACAACGACAAGAACGGCTACAGCCGCCAGCAGTCGGCACAGGTCACGTTTGCGTACCACATACCGATGAGCAACGGTTCGAAGTACATCCATTCGGTGAGCTACGACCGTCAACTCTCGTTCGGTCTGAGCGCAAAGGGGTACCTGTACGGAGTCGATGAGGACGAGTTCCGCAACGACGCGCGAGCCCAGATGGACCGTGCCATGAGCGACCTGGACGACGTGCAGGCATTCAACGTGAACCTGGGTGTTTACTACGAGTCGTACGGCTTCTATACGGGATTGTCGGTAACGAACCTGTTCCACATGAAGATGCCGCACTACGACGGCAATACGGAACCACATATCCCGTTCACGGGCTATTTCTTCCTGGGCAATGAGTTCCATCTGAACGAGTCGGAGGTCCTGGACCCATCGTTGATGGTGATGGCAGACGCGAACAGCTGCGCGACCATCGACGTGGGACTGAAGTACGGCCGCAGCCTGCGCAGCGGAGGCGATGACTGGGCGTATTGGTTCGGCATGACTCTCCGCCAGAACGTGGACGACGGCAAGTACCAGGCACTGGACTTGATACCGATGGGCGGCTTCCAGTACAATAAGTTCCACATGGGACTTGCGTACGACATGACGCTGAACCGTCTCTGGCGTCATAACGCCGGAACCCTGGAGGTGATGCTGGGCTATACGTTATGCCACACATCCCGCTTCTGCCGATAGGCTGAAACAAAAGACAATAAAGACGAAGGCTCCGAGACCAATAAGTCCGGAGCCTTCGCTTTT
>AUXO015733256.1_pt1 | contig 13164 bp, 8 predicted proteins | sample 768731 | NCBI WGS metagenome assembly AUXO01 (sample SAMN02715735, study PRJNA202380) | gut metagenome | biome: sheep rumen | host: Ovis aries | place: New Zealand: Palmerston North
CATGCAAAAAAGAAATGAACACAACGTAGAGCATGAACAAAAAACACGGGCCTACACAAGGCAGGCCCTTATGGGAAATGGGTATAAAAACAAAGAAGAAAAAAGGAACAAAAACAATACAGGCAAGAGAACTATGACACTTATCTCCTGCCTGTATCCTATTAGCGTTTCGCAATATTACTTATTTCTCCAAAGCCATTTTCAAAGCTTGCGTTGTCACGTAGTACTTCGCAATCATGTTAGGAACTTCCCATTCCGGCAGTTTACCGTCAACCAGATACTTCAAGAAATTTTCAGTAACCTGTCCGAAGTGAGCCTCATGACCATTGCGGTAGAAGTCAGGAATGATTACGTGCCAACCTTTACCATCTTTTGTCTTCTCCAGATCGATATTTGGATACTTCTTTTCAAGTTCTGTAAAGTTTTTAGCAAGCGCCTCACCATAAGCTTTCAGGTTCTTAACCGTTTCCTTTGTCGGGAAGATATACAATTCCGGACGGAAATTCTCTTCCTTACCCTGCTTAATCGTCAATTCAGCCTTTGTACCACGCAGGTTTGAGTAATGAGAGTCGCCACCAGTAGGAGCTTCAAAGTCCCATAGGATCGTCAACTTCGCATTGACACCTTTCAGACAATAGTTGATTTCACCATTCTGGTAAACATTCAGCTTTCCATCCTTCACATCTGCCTGCAAGAATTCAGGGAACTCATCCAAGCCTGTGGAAGCCTTGAACTGCTCTTTCGTTAGGACAGTCGGCCAACGACGGGCCGAGTTCATCCGGATATCCTTCGTATAGTCCAAGACAACATCTGGGAAACATTCCCACTGCACCAAGTCAACCAAATGAGTAGATACATCCACCAAACCTTCGCCCTGCTGTTTGATATCATAGAACCATGCCGGACGAGTCAGTGCCTTACCTGAAACGACCTTGTAGAAATTATGTACACTTTCCATAACTACACCCGGATTTTCCGGTGTCCCACTCTCCTGTGTGCCGTAAACATCGGCGATACGAGAGAGCTCACGTTGAAGGATAGTAGTAATCTCATGGCGTTCCGTCATAATATCGTACAACAAGATGCCCTTCTCGGCAGCAATGTCGAAGCATTCTTTCAGTTCGTCAAACTTATCCGGAGTAATCACCATTGGCTTGTCGGCCAACACATTGATGCCAGCTTCCAGAGTCTGTTTGATATAGTCAGTTTTCAAACGATTATTACCGGCAGTTACCATGACGTTACCTTTCTTCTCGGCAATCATCTTCTCCATAAAGTCTTCACCGGTATAGATAACTTCGTTCCAGTGAGTAGGATTCTCGGCACGTTGGTTATAGGCTTCCACCTTTGCCAGATGTTCCTTCAAGTCTTCTCCACCCGGAGAATAAACGTATACATCCTCACTGATCTGAGGGTAAGAAGTTTTCTGAACCAGAGCGGCATGGAAATGTCCAGGGTCTAAGGTAATCAGTTTTACCTCGCCTGCAGCACCGGTGAATGATTGAGGTTCTTCCTGTTGCTGAGTCTTCTGGGCACATGCAATCATCATCAAAGGGAGAGTCAAAAGCAATAATTTTTTCATCATAACATTCATAATTTTTCTGCAAAAGTACAGATAAATGCTCAATTATGTTTATTCCTTCGCAAACTTTTCGTACAAAGCATTCAGGTTTGCTTCTTCCGGCGTTCCACCGTAAACCAATACGCGATACTTCAGATGAATCTTCTCGCCTTTCTTCAAATCAGCCTGCTGATCGTTCTCCGGCCAGTACATCGGAGTCGGTGACATAAAGCCATAATCACGGGTGAACCAAGGTGCAGGGAACCACTTGCAAGAAGGATGTTGCATGATCACGATACCTTCGTAACCTGTCTTGCGCTTCCCGTAGAACGTTAACCACTTGGCGCGAACACCGAATGTAGCTTTCTCACCAACCTGTCCTTCACTATTAACCATCACGCCGCCTTGTTTCACGGTCAAATCCTCGGCGATGCGAGCACTGAAGAGAGAATGGTTGGTCTTCAGGATTGTTACATCCATCAACATTTCCATTTCAATTTCGAAATCCAATTGATAAAGCGATTTTGATGGAGAAGAGATGGTGATCAACCGTTTATCTTTGATAGGAGCCTCAGCATCCGGACGTTTCCAGATACACTCATCTTCAATCACCACGCGTTCACCTTTTGCTTCCAAGATACGAGCGCCAATGGAGATGATTCGACCACGGTCCAAACCTTCCTGCCAATAGTTACCACCATTTACGCGGTCACAACCAAAGAACAAAGAAGTGTGGTGAGGATACAATCCATTACGCATGGAGGTAGCGCTACCACCTGAAACAGGAGCGTTCACAGGAAAGAAGAACGGATATTTCTCATCTTCATAGAAACGATAACTGGTGAAGAAACTGCCAGCAACGGTCACATCGATCCGATTCCCAATTTTCTCAGCAGAAACTTGCTGTGGCTGGGCATCCACCCGACTGAAACTACATAAAAAAGCTACTATTGCTATACTAAATAAAAAGAAACGATTTTTCATGATACATTATTTTAAGATTAATTCTACTGTTGGAGGATAAGCGAAATCATTCCACAGTTCGTTGGCCCGCTCGGGTGACATCTCACCATCATAGGCATAGAGCCGATAGCGCAACTTATACTGTTTTCCACTTTCCAAATTCCAATCCATATTCTTAGTCGGAGCAAAGTTGATGAACGCATCACCTCTCCGTCCGTTCGCATTCTCATCCCAGATGCGAAGTGGCTCGGGTGAGTTATAGTTGTCGGGAGCACCCAAGAACAACAAACCGGAATGACCGGAAGGTGAAGTACCGGTAATGTAGATCCAACGAGCCCGCGAGCCGTCAATCTGTTGACGCGACTTTCCTTCTGAGGTCATCATGATACAGTTCTTGTTCGTCCAAACCTCGTTGGCACGGTAACCGAAGCCGGCATAACGATATTCTTTCAACAGCACAGGTAAGTTGGTTGATGGCATCAGGTCGGATTCAAAGTCCCAAAGGAAACCTTCACCTACATGCCATGCTTTTACCTTCCACATCTCATCCATAATCTTCTTTTCACCATTTGGAGTAAAGATGATATGGTTCAATTTGGCATCAAAGCCCGACATCACCGCACCCTGGAATGTTTTATCGATACCATCGGCCCGTACCGTTCCTTTGCGGTCACCCAGGTTCCACAAGTCGTAGATGGTACCATCATACTCCAACTTTGTCCACGGATTCCATATACCGTAATGGTGGCGGTGGTCCTTCGGTTGGATGGTTGTCAAGACAAATCCCGACGGCGTATATGCAGGATGAATGTATCCGCTGCGCTGGAAGACAGGGTCAACCCCAGCAGGTGGCATCGTAACCGTATACTTATAAGCCAGAATCGGTTGACCACCCTTCTTAAGAATCAACGAGTTGGAGTCATCCTCCACTTCCATGACTGCACCAGTCTGTTTTTTTAACTTCTTGGTCTTCAACAGATAGCTACGTACTTCGTTGGCCTCGGTTATTCCTTCCAAAGCAAAGTATAAGACCGCACGACCGTTTTCGACTACCAACTGAGAGGCAACAGGGAGTTTTTTCTTTTCTCTGAGCTCAAAAAGTTGGAACGTTGTTCCCTCTTTCAGCGGAATAGAAGAAACATCTGCACCGACTACGCAGTCTTGCCGTTCATAAGCACCCGCATTGACTTGAAGGCGGTAACTGCCGGCAAAGAGTGGTAACTCTATCCAACATAAGACAAATAAAACGATAGAAAGTATTCTTCTCATAAGCCTCTTATTAGAATTGATAAGGTGGGCGTTGAGGACGACTTAACATTGCATTTGCCTCATCGTCATTTTTGAAACGTTCCAAAATCGGATCCCAGTACAGACGACGGTGCAACTTCATGGCAATGTGTTGCAACAGACAAACAGAACATGAGCGGTGAGCAATTTCAACCGGACAAATGTTCAGTTGGCGTGTACGAATAGACTGCAACCAGTTGCCGTGATGATCTTTACTTTCGTAGAGATGAATTTCGTTTTCACCAATCTTCGATTGAAGAATACGTGGGTCGGATGCTTTCAGCGGACTTGATGCATATGTCTTCGGATCGTTGGCAGATGCTTGATAGTTTCCTCTACTTACAAAGATCCATCCTTCAGTACCTGTGAAGAGCAAGCCGTTCGGTTTCTCCTTGCTGTCGGTTGTTCCGCGAACAACAACGCCGTTAGCATAAACCATTTCTGTAGCATATTCTCCGTGAACATCCCATAAACCTTTATCAGCGAACTTAGCCTCACCGTAGATTTCAATCGGACCGGAGTATTCTGTACCCATTGCCCAGTGAGCAATATCAAAGTGGTGTTGTCCCCATCCGGTAATCATACCTGCACCGAATTGTTCACAACGTAACCAACCCGGACGTCCATAGCCTTTCTGCGGATGTACTCGGTCTTCAGTATAAGGAACGTAAGGAGTCTCGCCCAACCATTTCTCATAGTTGAATCCATCAGGGATAGGCATAGGCGTTGGGTCACCACCGGCTGGATCGCCCGGCAAGCGGACTTCGATTTCCTTCAGTTGTCCGATACGACCGTTACGAACCAATTCACAAGCGACACGGAACTGTTCAGAAGAACGTTGCTGTGTACCAATCTGGAAGATACGTCCTGTAGCGTTCACAGCATTGCTAACCTTACGGCCTTCCTCTACAGTCAAGGAAGTCGGTTTCTCCAGATAGATATCCTTTCCGGCACGTGCAGCATCGATAGCCGGTTTTGCATGCCAGTGGTCGGGAGTACAGATGACAACTGCATCTATATCCTTATTTGCCAACAACTCCTCGTAATGTTCATAAGTCTTCACACTATTATAAGGAGTACCATATTTCTTCGTATAATAGTTTTCTACGTAACTCTTTGCATCCGCTACACGATGTGCGTCCAAATCACATACCGCGACGATGCGTGCATCATCATATTTCCATACACCCGGCATGTCGTGATCGCGGGCAATACGTCCTGTACCAATGATGCCAATATTGATTCGATTGGAGGGAGCATTCTTTCCCAAAACAGAAGCAGGCACGATGGTCGGCACGCCAATCAATCCAAGGCCAGAGGCCATTGAAACCTTTAGGAAGTCTCTTCTAGATAAATTTTTCATGGTATTATATTTTAAAAGAAATACTATTTTTCTAAAAAACAAAGATAACATATTATTTCATCGAATATAGTTTGTTTTTTGCAGGCAATTATCCTATTTTTGCATTAGGCAAAAGAGAAGTGAGTATGGTTAAGCTAATGCATGAACAGGTGTCGGTCAACGAGGACTCTCCGATCATTGCGAGGTTCTATGATTACGACCACTTTACTTTCCCGTGGCATTTCCACCAAGAGTTCGAAATTATCTACGTGGAGGAGAGCCATGGCGAAGAGTTCGTTAATGACAGTAAGATTCACTATTACCCTGGCGACATCCTTTTGATTGGAGCAAATACTCCGCATTTCACGAAGTCGGCACCCGAGTATTACAACAATGACAAAGGACTCCGAGTAAAGGGGGTGATCATCCAGTTCAAGAGAGAGATTCTACCTAACATTATCTATCAGTACCCGGCCTACTATCAGATTAAGCAGTTACTGGAAAGGGCAAACCAAGGCATTTACTTCAACATCAACCATAACCAGCACATCCGTCATCTGATAGAAGAAGTTCCTTTCGAGAAAGGTATCAAACTATTGACGAGTCTTCTGCATATTCTTGAGGCAATGGCTAACACCGAGCAATATCAATGTATCAGTAGTGACGCCAACTGGAACTATCACAGTTCTGTCGATAATCGGTTTGAACGTGTCATCACCTATATCCGTCAACATTTCGTTGAAGAGGTTCACACGAAGGATATAGCCGCCTTGATACCGATGAACCATACGGCCTTCTGCCGATACTTCAAAGAGAAATCAAGTAAAACGGTGACCGAGTATGTGCAGGAGCTTCGAATCAGCTATGCCTGCCAGCTGATGACGGAAAGTTCGGAAAGTATTTCACAGATTTGCTTCCGTTGTGGATTCAACAACATTCCACATTTCAACCGTATCTTTAAACGGTACAAACAAATTACTCCAACAGAATATCGAAAACAATTTAGTTCGACCCGAACTAACAAATAAAAACAAAAGATGAAAACGAATTATCTCATTATCATATCGTTGATTCTATTCTTTTCGTGCCAAAGAAATGGAATCGTTCTTTGCGAACTATTTAATGAAGAAGAAATAACCGAAGTTGACAAAATCATACAATACTACGATAGTTTTATCCGAGTACAAACCGATTATAAAGGTGAAGATATATCACACGCCTATCAGACCTTTTTACAGTTAAACACGATTTTGGCACAGGAAGGAAACGATATGGATGTGTTACGCCCTTCGTTGAATTTGCAAAACGCACTTTTCTTGACTATGAAATCCGAATTCATCGAGGAAATCTTTCAACTGAAAGCGTTTTACGATCATATAGGCTCACATATTGAAGACAGTAATCCACCGTTGCATATCACCCCCAATGGTAAGTTTGTGAAATACCTCCAAGAGTTAGCCAAAATTAATCCGTTGTTTGAACCCTGTGCCAAGGAACTGAGTGAGAAAGGGGATGTAGGTACAGAATGCTATCGAACGTTGTTGACAAAGTATGCGCAAATCGACTTCAACAATAAGGACGAACGCTTTGCCTTTATTGTATGTATGCTAAGAAGAGCCTAGGAGTTGAGAGTGTCCGATATTTTCATGCTTCCTTTGTCCTTGTGGATCTCCAAATTTACAAGAAGACCATTGCGGGTCTACGCCCCGCGCGGATTGAAAATCCGCAGTTAAAGCGTTGGGGATCCGGAGATCCCCAACAACAATAAAATACTTCGGTAGACATAAAAAAGAGGATTCACCAATAAGGTGAATCCTCGTCGTTATATTATTAATACCTATTATTGAGCAGGTTCTGCATCTGGTTTAAGTACATAACCATCAGCTGGTACAGTTAATGGAGCGATATTTGTTTCAGCACCCGGATAACCGATGTTCTGGTTGATATGTCCATTCGTGTTAGAAGTGATAGCACCTGCAGGAACAGGCCACAAAACATGGTGAACACTAATCTTGTATTCTGCCCATTTATGTTTAACGCCCTTGTTATAGAAGTTGTTGGTCTTGTTTACCCAATCCCACCAGAAGTTATAACCTTCTTGCTTTACGTTTGAACCCGTGCCACCAGGACCAGAGAAATTATCCAACTTGTAAACTCTGCCACCAAATACTTCGCAAGGTCTGCCTAACTTAGCAAACGTATAGGCGATACGTACGATTTCGACGTGACGGTTCTCTTCGTAGTACAACTCACGAGCACGTTCGTTCAGGATTTCACCGATATTGATATCAGCAGCTGTCAAAGGATCAGCGCCTGCACGAGCACGAACTACGTTCAACATTTCAGCAGCCTGACCAGGTTGGTTCAACCAATAGTAGCACTCGCCCATCATGAGGTAAACTTCTGCAGAACGATAAACATACCAAGGAGTTTCACCACCCAAATACTGACCGTTCGTGGTCTTTGGATCCGGAACGTATGTCTTATAGTGAGGCCATTGATACCAGCAACGGATGGTATCTTCAACCGACATAGCCGGGTTACGAACGATGTTCTTACCATACCATTCACTACCAGAACTCTTCAAAGATGGGTGGTTATATAACAAGTCAGAAGTATTTCTCCAACTATCACGGTTGTAAACACCACGCATATCATTCTTTTCCTTTTCGGTCCAGATATCATATTGGAAATAGTTGGTATTACGTAAACGACCAATACCACGGCCATACAACTTGTTATTATCCATCAAAGGATTTGTTTCATCTGCAGCAACGGTTACGTTTGTACCCGTCTTACCATCCGGAGTTCTACAACCTGTCGAACTGTTCCAAAAAGCAACGGCATTACGCATAAGCTGAATACGGTCTGAACCATCTACTTCAGGATATGCAACGACGTACATCAAACCTTCTGTGTTGCTCATGTCCAACTTAGCCTCAACACTGTGGAGGTCGAACATCAAGTTTGGATGATTTGCCTGTGTAGAAGTGAAACGGTTGGTCATCAATGGGTGAGCAGCAACGATTTCACGACCTATAGCAATCGCCTTTTCGAATTGACCCAAGCACATGTAGTATTTCATCAGGAGGACACCACAAGCAGCCTTGCTGGTACGACCACGATCCACTTTTTCAGGTACCCACTGGTAAGCGAACTCCAAGTTCTTTACTTCACGTTCCAGGATTGACCAACGGTCATAGGAATAGAAGTCGGTCTTCGGAGCGTTGATTTCCCAATCCAGGAAAGGAACATCGCCAAACTGGTGAGTCAACTTATAGTAGCGGTAAGCTCTTTGGAAGTAAGCAGCACCCAAAACGGCATTACGTTCAGCCTCGCTCTTATAGGTAGCATTGTCGATACGTGCAATAACCACGTTTGCATATTTGATACCCTTAAAGCCTTCATCCCAGTACCATCCAATTCTCGTACGGTCAACACTGTTCAAGTTTGCGTCCGGCAAAATAGAAGAGTCCATATCCATCTGAGGACCCGCCTTATCGGTAGTTCCTTCCACACAGATATCCGCTTGAATCATCTCCGTCAGGAGCGGAGCACCATCACCGAAAAATTCATGACGCATGTTACGCTCACAGGTTGTCAGCGCAGCGTAGAATCCTTCTGCATTTACGTATGTATTATCAGGTGTATAGAAAGAAAGGGCTTTCGTATCCAACCAACTCTCGCTACATCCACTAAAAAGAACAGGGACGGCAGCAATAACGATTGATACACCTATTTTAATTATATTTTTCATATCTATTCTTTTTAAAATTATAATGTGAAGTTAACACCTAAATTAACTGTCCGTGGAGAGTAGTCGCCCACTTCAGGATCATACCAGTAGTTGAAGCATGGTGACCAGATGAATGGGTTACGAACGCTCAAAGACAGACGCATTTGTTGGATACCGGCCTTCTTCAAGAAGTCTTTTGGTACATTGTATGACAATGCCAAGTTATCCATACGGATGAACGACTTCTTCACGTAGTTATTACCGATATTCTTAGAACCGATACGAGCATAATCATTAATAGGATTCGTAGGAGTCCAACGTGGCTGATCGTACTCAGAACTTCTATCAGGGAAGTTTGAAGAGTTTGCAGCGCGATTGAACGTACCATACTGTCCAAAGTAAGCATAGAACGATGCAGACAACGTAAAGTTCTTCAAGAAGGTAACATCATTGTTCCATGACCAGCGAGAACGCGGAGTGGTATATCCCTGGAAGATCTTATCGGCATTGGTCATCACACCGTCGCCGTTTTGATCCTTATACTTGAAGTCACCCGGTTGGCATCCGAACTTAGCAGCCTCAGTTTCTTCACCAAGTTGCCATACACCTACTCTTTCGTATTCCCAAATCTGATCTGGGTCATGACCGATGAACCACTTGTTATCTGGGTCATCCTTTTCTCTCTGACCAATTACATTACCGTTAGCATCTACGATGTCTTCCATATCACCGTACAACTTCTTCAGTGTACGTCTGTTCATTGAGAATGTCAATGTACTACGCCAGTTCACGTTCTCGGTACGGATAGGATTGAAGTTCAAGGTGATTTCCAAACCCTTGTTCTGCAACTGACCTAAGTTAGCAGCCACACTGGCGAAACCGGTGATGGACGGAAGCTTACGGTCGACGAGCAAGTCGTTGGTACGAGCTACATAACCTTCGATCGATCCACTTACGAAATCGTTGAACAAAGAGAAGTCCAAACCAAGGTTCAAGGATTCAGAACGCTCCCACTTCAACGAGCTGTTTGCCATACGGTTCACATAGATCTGTGAAGTATTGTACAAGCCACCTGATTGGTTGATATATGGGTGCAGACCAGAGGTCATATCTGAGATAGCCTCGTACTGACCGATATCACGGTTACCATTCTGTCCCCAAGAGAGACGTAACTTACCATAGTTGAACCAAGAGTTCTGCAGTCTTTCCCAGAATTTTTCAGATGAGAAGACCCAACCTAAAGCCACTGATGGGAAGGTTGCACGTTTGTTGTTCAAACCGAATGCGGAATAACCATCACGACGAACAGAAGCAGTGATCATATACTTGCTCATCAATGAGTAGAACAAACGACCCATCAACGCATCACCTGTACGATAGGTATCATTACTTTCTACCAAAGGAACTGTACCAGCCTGAATACGGTGGTAACCCAAGATATCGTTTGGTGAGAAGTTTGAAGACTTAGCCGTCGTACTCCAGTACTGACCCTTTTCGGCGTTGATCAAGAAGGTTGCTTCCAGACGATGGATCTTATTGAATTCATGGCTCCAACGGAAGACATTATCGACCTGCCAGTTGTAAGTTTTCTGAACGGTACGTTCTGAATTACCATTCGTTGTTTTCCATGCAACGTTCGTTGAAGCTTCATGGTTGTAATATTCACGGAACTGGTAGTGAGGAGTAAAGTTCACCTGATATTCAATGTCGAACGGCAACTTCACGATTGCATACAAACTTGCATTCAAGTTATAGTACATATCCGTACGGTCTCTGTGTAAGTTATCGTAGAATGCGTTTACTACATTCTGGTCATCCGACGGATATCTCTGATACAAACTTTCTGTGTCACGTGACTCATCCAATGCATAAGGAGTGATGACAACCAACTTCGATGCATCGGCAGCCAAGTAACCTTCGTCACGAACGGCAAAGTTAGCATTGATACCGACTTTCAACCACTTCGTGATGGTTGATTCCAAGTTCAAACGAGTACGATAGTTGGTATAGCGGTCACCCTTTACCACACCTTCACGATCAGCATAACCCAAAGACCAGTAATAGTTCACATTATCAGTCTTATTCGAGATACTTACCGTATAGTCCTGTTGCAGACCCGTCTGGAAGATCGCTTTCTGCCAGTCCTCTGTGCGTCCGGCCAAGTAGTTTTCGATTTCACGTGTGTGGAAGTCGAGACGGCCTAACCAGGCTGTAACCAATTCATCGTGATTCGGTACGCTTGTTACTGGAGTCTTTTGGTCGTAATTGTACCAATCCAGTACATTGACACTCTTCAGTTCATCCGGACTTGTGAAGATTTCAGGGAACTTAGCCAGATATTCGTCGGTATTACGACCGATTTCATAGTCCTGACGATATTTCACGAAACCCGGTCCATCGAGGATGTCCGGCATGTGAGACGGAGCAGAGAAACCAACGTTTGCGTTAAAGTTGATTGCCGGTTTACCACCTTGTCCACCCTTACGAGTAACGATGGCAACGACACCGTTGGCAGCTTTCGCACCGTAAACGGCAGCTGAAGAAGCATCCTTCAAGATGTCGATGCTCTGAATATCCATCGGGTTGATATCGGTCATGGCACCTTCGTAGATCACACCATCGAGCACGATCAACGGAGAGTTACCTGCTTTCAACGTGTTATTACCACGGACCATCAAGCTAGCATCACCCTTTGCAGTGTTTGATTGTGCAATTGTCAAACCGGCAGCCTGACCACGCAATAAGTCCTGAACAGTACGTGGAGCCTGAGATTCCAATTTCTCAGTTCTAACAGAAGCCACAGCACCCGTCAAGTCTTTCTTCTTTGCCGTACCGTAACCGATAACGACCACTTCTTCCAGGTTCTGCTTGTCTTCTTTTAGGACAACCTTCAACGTACGTTGATTAGAAACATTTACGACTTCCTCAACGAAGCCTACGTACGTAAAGTGAAGCATCTTCGAACCACTACCAACATTCAAGGTGAATTTACCGTCAATGTCAGTAATCGTTCCGTTAGTTGTTCCTTGTTGTAAGACGTTCACGCCAACCAGAGGTTCGCCTCCTTCGTCAACGACAACACCCGTAACTTGGATGTTCTGAGCGTTTACAAGGAAAGAACAACATAGCATCATTACAAGAGCACTGAGCCTTAACAGCTGGCTCCCAAACTTGTGTTTTTCCATGTTTTAAATTTTTAAGTTAACGAAAATATTTAGAACTCACTATCATCAAACAAAACTTAATCTTTTACAAAATTAACAAGATTTACGAATTATACTTGTCCTTCTTTTGCAGAAGAATATCTAAATTTTGCATACCGCATTTATATAATTCAAAATATTATAAATCATCATAATGACAAAAGAAGGAATGCCCCATGACAACCCTCCTTAAGTAAGCAAAAAAAGACCTAATTATTATGCAATACTTTACCTTTAAAAAACCAAAAACAATCTTTTACCTTAAAAGGTACCTATTCAAACAATGAACTCAAGAATTAACTCTAATCAAAAAAACAACCTAATTTAAAATATCCTATTTCTATTTTAATCTTTCTTTCAATTGCGGCATCCAATAACCTCCAATCACGGAACGGGCTTGGAAGCCACGTTGCTCCGGTTCGAGCGTCCACGACCAGTCTGTCATGGGGACACGTTTCGGCGTATCGTTCATAAACTGCCAGATCGGATTGACCAATTTCTCAAACGTTGCCTGATCATCAGCCATTGAAGCCGTCCAGAGCACCCAGTCGCTCTTCGTATAAGTCTCGCGACTGTCTAAAGGCAAGCCATACTTATTCTGTTTGGTCAAGTAATACTTCAATTCCTTCTGGGCAATTTCATCAGGGAAGAGGTTAAACTTCAACAACTTATCCCATACGAGGTTATACTTCTGACTCCATGTTCCAGGTTTGTCGAAAGCCAACTTATAATGGTCGCCATCTTCAGCCATCTTTGGCCACTGTGCAGCCATATCTTTCGCTTTATTCATATATTGCTCGGCAATTTCTTTCTTTCCCAACAAGCCGGCCAATCGACCATACGATGCAACACCCAAAATTGCCTTAATAGAAAGATTAGCATTATGAGCCAAATGGCCGGCGAAGTCATCAGTACATAACTGATTATCGGGATCCAAGCCTTTTTCAATCAAATAGTTTGCCCATGTCGTGAGGACATCCCAATGTTTAGCAGCATAGTCGGCATTCCCTTCTACGGCAGCAATTGCAGCAGCCAATATCAACATGTTTCCACTCTCCTCAACCGGCATGTC
>AUXO010824793.1_pt1 | contig 13162 bp, 2 predicted proteins | sample 768731 | NCBI WGS metagenome assembly AUXO01 (sample SAMN02715735, study PRJNA202380) | gut metagenome | biome: sheep rumen | host: Ovis aries | place: New Zealand: Palmerston North
AATTTCTCTGTTGATGGTGAAGATGCTGTCATTGAGACTTCTGATGCTTCAAAAGCAACTATTATTTTCAACAAGGCTGGTGAATATACTGTCACTGGTACTATGGTTGTTAATGGTGAAGAAGTTGCTTCTGATTCTATGGTTGTTACTGTAGAAAAGTCGCTTCCAGTAGTTGAATTTGACCATTACTTTACTGATATTGATGAATCTCTTGTTGAGACTTCTGACTTATTTGTAAAGACTAATGATTCTTCTGTATTCACAAAGAACACTAATGTAGTATCTAACTATGATAATGTTTATATTATCTCATTTGCAAGTGTAGAAGAGGCAAGATTTGCTTATTCTTACTATGTAGATAAGGTAGATAGCATTTCTGACCTTTCTAAGGTTATTTCTACTGCTACTGAAGAAAATGATGCTGATGTTGCAGATATGGAAAATCTTAATGAAGGTGATGACGCTATCGCTCAGTTAAATGAAATCGTAGAAGATACTGAGACAACTGATTATTCTGATTATATTGCACTTATTGATACTGGTGCAGACGCAGATGCTAATTTCTCTGTTGTTGGAGATGATACTTCTGATGCAACTGGCCATGGTACAAGGATGTTAGAGCTCATAAAGGGCGAAAATCCTGATGCTAAGGTTATGTCTATCAGGGTATTTAATGGTAATTCTACTGATGCAGCTTCTGTATATGCAGGTATTAAGTTAGCAATAGAAAATGATGTTAAGATTATCAATCTTTCTCTTGTTGGTTCTGATGTTACAAAGAACGCAATAGTTAAAGATGTTATTAAAGAAGCAATAGATAAAGGTATCGTAGTTATTGGTGCTGCTGGTAACTATAATCTTTCTGCAACTAAGTTTATTCCTGGTTGTATTGATGAAGTAATAGTTATTGGTGCTGCAAAGAATGATGGTACTAAAGTAGCTAATTCTAACTATGATGTAGATTACTATGTAATAGCTAATTCTACTTCTGAGGCTACTGCTATCTTTACTGGTATGTACTCTACTGAAAACTTTGAAGATGACCGTTTATTTGATGGTGATTTCAATCCTACTAAAATAACTGAATTACCAAATGATTATAGTTGGTTAGAAGGTATTGATATTGAATATCGAATAAATGAAGATGGTTCAGTAACATTTTTCTTAAAGAATCCTTGGGAAGAAGATGATTTTGTACCTGCAGAAGGACATAGTGAAGCTCATACTAAAGGAACTTATGTACAATCTAACGCTTTAGCTGGAGCAACTGCTGGTACTCATACAAGTAGTGGTACTTGTTGGTATGTATCTGGAAGTGCAGGTAATGGTAGAGCATCTGCTTTTAGCGGTAATGATATTTTTGAAAAAGTTTGGGCTGCGGCAGGTTCACCTTCTATTTATTGTAGCTGTGAACGTTATTGGAATGGTGTTACTGACCAATCAGCAGGTGCAGATTGGATTCATAGTGGTGATGAGGGAAAACAGATATATTATACTGCTTCAAGTAATGTTTCTTTTTCAGCAGATGGTAGTGAAGCATATCTTAAGGTTGATTTAAGATTTTCAGAAGATGGCAACTATACTGTAAATTGGCTTCCTGGTAGAGATGATAGTACATATCATTCAACACTTGCTGCAGGCACTGAAGGACACATGACTGGTGATGACTGGGAAGGTGTTGTTCGTACTACAGTAACTGTTTCTAAAAATGGACATGCTTGGAAATCTTATACAGTAGATACTGATGAAATAAGATGTCCAGCTTCAAGTATTAGTAGTGAAGTTACTTCTGCTGCTCAGAATCAAATGAGAAATGCTATTACATATTTTAATAATGTAATAAAACCTGATATAATTTCATCTGAATTTTCAGGTAAAAGAAATCCAAGTATTACTGTTGACTGGCAAGGAACTGGCGGTACTAGAAGTACTGCTATTGTAGTTAATTATGAATATGCAGACCATAATCAGATTTATCATGGTATTTTTGATGCTTGGTGCTATAGATACTTATATCTTGATATTTCTAAAAGTGTAACTAATACTGAGCTTATTACTGATGCTTATAATATCAGTGGTACTCATATTATTGCATATTTGAATGGAAGTCCTGTAAAGGATATTAATGGTAATACTGTAGAATTTAGCCCATCAAGCACTGGTACTTCTTCTGAATTTACATTAGCTTATGATACTTATGCTAATAAAACTATTACTTGGGTAGAAGATAAAGTAGGTTATGGATATAATTATCAAAATGGACAGTCTGGTACACTTGATTTAGGTGGTGGAGGCTCTCATAATCATATTTCTGTTACAAATAAGCCTATGTATGACCCTCCCGCTTTTAAGATTCAAAAAGTAAGTGATAATACTGGTTCTAATGATTTTGATGGTGATGCAAGAGCTAATGGTGCATACTTTGAAGTTAAATACTTTACAGATGCAGCCAGACATAATAATACGCGTACTTGGGTTATGCACACTGATAGTGATGGTTTAGTAAGATTTGGCTCTACTTCTTATTATGTTGCTAATAGTGGAAATCCATTTTATGAACCAGGTTCTACTAGTATTTTAGTATGGCCTGTAGGTTATTATGAAATCAGAGAAACAAAGGCTCCTTCTAATGGAAATCAGCCAACTGGTTTGTATGTAAATAATAAAGTATTTACTGCAGAGGTTCTTCCAGATGGTGAAGGTGCTGATACTACTGGTGATTATCATCAAGCAAACTATGTAAATTTTTGGATTAAAGATGGTAATACAACTATCATAAAGCGTGTTGATAGAGTTAAATCTTCTGATACAGGCTATTATATTGATTATAATATCAAAGGAACTATAGATAATGATACAGCTGCTGAAATTGATAGGCAGGATTGGAGACCATTTGGTGTTATTAAAGCTGATTATGATTTAGTTGACCTTGATAAAGCTGATGGTTCATTAATAATTCCTGAAGGTAATGGTAAATATAATGGTGCTCAATATCAGGTATTTTCAACATCAACAAAGACTTCAGAGGATTACTTTAAGATTACTTATAATAATCCTAATGGTAGTGCCAAATTAACCTTTGGTAATGCTGTAACATCTATTCCTTATGAAGATGGTGTTGGACATACTGGAACATACAATGTTCCGTCTATGAGACCTATTCTTAAAGATGGAAAGCCTATTATCATTACATTAAATGAGAATGGCTATGGACAGACAGATGTTAAGTTCCCTTATGGCGAAAATTATAAATTAGTTGAAATTAAAGCACCTGAAGGCTTTAAGATTAACACAAAAGTTTGGTCATTTGCTATAACAGACTGGGAAAAATTAGAGAATAACGATGTAGTTCATGTTACTCTTTCTGATTATCTTGGAACTGTTCATGATGTAGTTAAGATTACTGAAGATAGTAATAGAGATGGTGCTGCAACAGATACTATTGCAAGATATGGCTTCTCTATGTACAAGAAAGATAAAACTTCAGAAAATGATAACTTAAATAACCAGCAGGGTAGTGGTTCCCTTAATGGAATCAGATTTGCTGTTATTAATATGTCTGATAATCGTGTAGTATTACGTAATCAATATAATAATCAGTGTGACCCTGCATATTGTACTATTAGTGATGGTACAGAAATTGGTAAAGGTAAAATTGTTGCTATTCTTACAACACATACTGTAGCTGGTAAGCAAGGCTGCATTAGAATGTTTGGTCTTCCTTATGGTACGTATAGAGTTGTTGAGTTAAGACGTAATAATTCAATTACCGATGCTAGTTTAATTAACAAGACTTATACTGATTCTATTATGGGTAATAGTAAATTTGCTAATGACTCTTATTTATTTGACACTAATGTATTTGATTTTGATTATACTGAGGTAGATAATAAAGAGTATGATGGCATAGGTAATATGTCTCACTTTAGTAAACTTTATGATGCAACAAAGCCAAATGAAACTGCTCAGAATAAAGTATTTATTGATGGTTTCCAGGGTTATAAGTTAGATAATGAATACATTCAGATTACTGAAGGTGATTCAAGTGCAAATGAAATTAGATTTGCTGTTGTAAACCGTTCTACTAGGTCTGTTGAAATTCTTGAATCTGATTTAGCTCTTATTGGCACACATGCAGAATATGTTGACTATAAACCACATACACAGATTGGTAATGGTCAAGTTGTTGCAATTCTTACAACTCATGATAATAATGCTACCAGAAGTGATGGTAAGTCTGTAATTGATGGTTACTTTGCTATCTATGGTTTACCTTATGGTAAGTATGATGTCTATGAGTTAAGACGTGATGCTACTATTGAAGTAGGTAATAATTTTACTGAAACTACTTGGTCTACTGGTGGCGGAGTATATGGTACAAGTATTTATTCAAATGATTCTTTCTATTGGAAGAATTTGAAGGTACCTTATGATTTAACAGATACTTATTCTGATAATGGTACTGATACTCATCCTACTACTGTAGATGCTAGTTTAGCTAGACATAATTATGCTTACGCAACTGATTCTAACCCTTACAAGGATAATGTATTCAGAGATGGTTTCTCTTTCTGGAAGAGAGATTTAACTAAGAATAAGTTATCTGATACTCCACAGGGAGATGCTACATTTAATGACATTAGATATGCAGTAATTAACGTTTCAGAAGACCCTATTAAGTTATTCGATAAGTATATTAACATGTTACCTGCAAATGAGAAAGCTGCTATTCAGCAAGTAAATGGTAAGGCAATTGAGCCAGGTCAGGTAGCTGCAATTATTACTACACATCAGAAGACTGGTACTTCCGAACTTACAAACGGAAATATGCAGGGTTATGCAGCTTTATTTGGATTACCTTATGGTAAGTATGAAATTTATGAGTTAAGACGTGATGCAACCATCACAATCGGTGATAATTGGAGTAATGATGCTCAGACAGCCGGTGGTGGAAAATATGGTACAAGTATCTATGCTAATTATAGAACTTTAAGTCAGGTTCCTAATACAAATCAGTACCCTTCAATGCTTTGGAATAACGATATTCATTTCGTTTACACACTTGAAGATACTGAAGATGGAGCACATGAAGAGTTCTATGAAGTAGGTAACTTACATGAAACTGATGATAATGAACGTGGAATTAGAGAAGATGAGACTGTATATGGTTCTATCTGGATTCATAAGTATGACAGAGAAACTGCTACACAGACAAATCAGGGTACTAATTCACTTGCAGGAATTCAGTTTGCAGTAGTTAACCGTTCACAGTGGTCTGTAACTTATCCTTATGAAAGTACTGACCCTAAAGATGTATATGAGCCAGGTGAAGTTATCGCAGTTGTAGAAACTGATGAAGCTGGCAATACACACTTAGAGCACATGTGTTATGGTTCTTATGATGTGTATGAACTTCGTATCTCAAACGATAAGTGTGATAATAATGATACTTATGGTCATACTGTAAAGCCTCATGACGTATTTGATGTAGATGCTTATAAGAACAGCGGTAAAGCTGGTGCTTCTCAGGCAGCTATTGAAAAGTATGGTAATGATGACAGAGCAAATGAATGGTATTGCTGGAATGAGAGTGTTGATAATGTTCGTGTTATCAATACAGATACTCGTACAATCGCAGTTGATTATACAGTAACTCCTCAGGAAGGTAGAACAATTCGTACTCAGGACCAGGAAAATCATTATGATTACTATGATATGCCTATCCGTTCAGACCTTAAGTTTATTAAGGTAAATATGGATGGTAAGAGAATGCCTTATGTTCCATTCTTACTTTCACTTGTAGAAACTGATGCTGAGGGTAAGCCTATCCAGAATGCTGATGGTACTTACAAAGTAATTGAAGAACATGTTGTTGTAACAGATGTTAATGGTGAATTTGATTCTCGTGACTGGGTAAATAGACCTAAGACTGCTGCTACTGTTAATCAGTTAGATGGCAAAGTTGATGGTATGGACTTTACTGGTAAAAAAGCGGACCTTATTGCAGCTGCTGGACAGAATGTATGGTTTGGTGATATTGAAAGATACCAGACTGCTGACCAGTATTTTGTAGATAAGAGAGGTTCATTATTAGCTGGTTGTTATGTATTACAGGAACTTAGACGTTCTGAGAAATATGGATTTGATAAAGATGATGCTGAAACATTATTCCTTGAAGAAAGTGGACAGTATAGAAAAGTTACTTGGAATACTGAAGACTTTGATATGATTGCTTCTAAAGTTTATATTGTTCATGACAATAGAGTTTATGAAGGCGAAGATTGGGATATTGGTGTAGATATTCCTCTTTATATTAAATCTGAAGCTCTTGATACTAAGAGTTTAACTGATGCAATCGTACCTGAAGAACATTCTGCTCTTCGTGATACTGTTGAATTTGGTAACCTTAATAGCACTCAGAGATGGGGTTACACAACTGAAATCTATAGAATAGATACAGATGGTAATAAGCATCTTATGAAAGAAACTGAGATGTGTGTTCTTGACTTCACAGGTCCTAAGTATGTAGACCCTGCTGATGGAAAAGAATATGCTCAGCTTAAGAATGCTGATGGTACTTACACAGTAGTAAAAGATGGTTATCAGATTGCTTTAACAGCAGATGGTACATTTGTAGCTGAATATGAGCCTGCTCAGAATCCTACAAATTATGAGTATAATGTAATTCATGACTTTAAGGTTGCTCAGGACTTTGAACTTGATACAACTGAATGTCAGGAAGGTGAAAAGATTGCATTTGCAGTAAGACTCTATAAGTCTATTGGTGCAAGCGGTTGGCAGGAAATTAAGAGCCACAACCTTGACCTTACTGAAACTACTCAGGAAGTTGGTATTATCGGCTTCCAGACTCAGGCAACTAATAAGACTACTGGAAACAGAATCGCATCTCTTGGCGGTTATGCTTACGGTGAAGACGGTATGCCTTTAACTTATAACGGCACAGCTGTTTATAATGAAAATGGTGAAATCGTTGGTTATACATTAGTTGATGATAAGATTATGTACAAGAATCTTGCAAATAATCATAACTATAGATTTGCTGCAAAACTTGTAGACGATAATGGTGTAACTGTTAAGGATATTTATGGAAATGAATGTTCTACTCCATTATTAGCAATTTATATTGACGAAGGACTTACTAAGGTAATGAATGGTACAGATATTGTCTTCAATGGTGTACTGTTACAGAAATCTCTTGAAGGTCCTCGTGATGGTGAAATTACATTTAGTGACTTTGGATTTACCGATTGGATTATTCCTAATGACCCGAATGGTTCTCACTCTGTTCACATGGTTGTAGACCTCTATGATGCTCGTGGTCCATTACTTAAGAGCCACAACATCAACCTTGATGAAGAGAATGAAAATATCAGATTCATGCAGATGACTACTACAGCTATGAGTGCTGAGGGCGTTGAAGGTGTTATTCCTAACGGAAGAAGTTGGGACCTTGATGGTAAATTACAGAAATCTGATGTAAAACTTATTGATAAGATTCATTATTCAAATCTTGCTGAACCTACTACTATAAGAGTTGAAGGTTATGTATACTTACTTAAGTTTGATAAAGACGGTAAAGCTAGTATCGATACAGATAACAACCTTGATACACCTTATGTAGCATATACTACTAAGAACTTTGATATTTCAAATCCTGAGGACACTCTCGAAATGGAATATACTGTAAAGGACCCTGGTCAGTATGCTAATCGTAAGTTGGTTGTTTGTGAAAGAGTTTATATGGATGTTGTTGGTTATTGCACTCAGGAAGATTTCGAAACTGATGGCAGAACTATTGATGCATTCGGACACTATGTATATGGTACAGCTACTAATAAGAAGTATATCATGAATGATACTCCTACTGAAGTACTCATTGCTCTTCATGAGGACCTTGATGATGAAAAGCAGCAGGTAAGCATTCCTGAAATTGAAACACATCTTGTTAATAAGCATGAAGGTACTGGTTATAAAGTTGTATCTAGAACTTATGCTGATGTAACTTTAACTGATACTGTAACATATCGTAACTTACCACTTGATAAGCCTTGGACAGTTACTGCAGCTCTGATGAATCAGAAGACTAAGGAAGCTGTTATTGATGAGGCAACAGGTAAGCCAGTAACTGGTAGTGTAACATTTACACCTACTGCTGAAAACTCAACTGTAATTAATGGTAGAGCTTACGGTACAATTGACGTTCCTATTACATTTAAGCAGTTACTTACTAATCTTGAATGGGAAGATGACCCGTCTTATGTATGTTTTGAAAACGTAAAGGCTGGTGATAAGGGTCCTGATTCACTTGAATATGCTGTTCATAATAACATATTTGATGAAAGACAGACTGTACACGTGCCTGTATTCAGAACAACTGCTAAGGCTGACTTTGATGGTTCAGATAAGCAATTTAAGGCAGCTCCGAACCAGAAGGTAGTTGACTACGTTGAAATTAAGAATATTGGTCTTGATACTGTAATTAAGGGAACTCTTGAAGAAAGAGACCTTACAATTACTGATATTGTACCTGCTACATTTACTCTTAAGATTGAAGCGTATGATGCTAAAACTGGTGAAACTATTCTTGATAAAGATGGTAAGCCATATACTGCAACTAAAGAAGTTAACTTTGATGTAGCTCGTGAAAACGGTGCTGTTAAGTGGGTTGATGGTAAGCCTGTACTTACAGTAAATGGTGAAGAACAGCCTACAGTTTGTGATTACAATGTATATCCTGATGGTGCTGGTACTGACTTTACTACAATGCTCTTCGGTACATCTGAGAATCCTATTATTGTAGATATTCCTCTTGTTATCGATGCAACTGAGCTTAAGGGTAAAGTAATTGCATTCCATGAGACATTATACTTTGGTACAACCACAAATGAGGGTTCTGAAGTAATCGTTGAAGATTCTAATGAACATGTAGAACAGATGGTTACTGTACCTGACATTCATACAACAGCAATTAATCCAGAAACAAATGACCATTACATCACAATTAGCGGAAACGGTATTGATGATGAAGATTGGTATCTTAAGGCTGGAGACCTTTCTAAGTATGATTGGAAGTTAACTGATACTATTGAACTTATTAACCTTAAACCTGATACTGATTACACAGTAGTAACAGCTCTTATGAATAAAGATACTAAGGAATTCGTAAAGAATGCTGATGGTACTTTATTTATTGCAAAAGAAAACTACCATTCTCCTAAGAATGTAGCTGATGGCGCAGAGAGTGAAATTACTTGTGATTGTGGTAAGGAAGGATGCTGTGGTACTATCGCAGTTAATTCTAAAACTCAGGTTGAATTAAATCTTAATAACACAGATGCTCGTAATGGTGGTACATTTGTTGTATATGAATACTTATTACTTGGTAGTGATAAGGATTATACTCCAAATAAAGATGAAAAAACTCCTACAGATGTTTATGCTTATCATAATGACATAGACGATGAAGGACAGACTATCATTGTACCTGAAATCCATACAGAGTTCTTAGATATTAAGACTGAGACACATGTAGTACCTTTAGACGAGGATGCTACAGTAGTTGATACTGTATCATACAAGGGTCTTAAGGGTGGCGATAAGTATACAATGGAATGTGTACTTATGGACAGAGATACTAATGCTCCATTTGTAGATGAAGATGGTAACTTATTCAAGAATATCGTTGAATTTACAGCTGATGAGTCTGGTGAAGGTACTGTAGAAGTAGAATTTACTATTAGTAAAGACATTTTACACAACTTTGACATTGACGAAGAAGGAAATGGAAATAGTATCGTTGCGTTTGAGTTATGTAGAGATGAAAACGGAAGAGCATTTGCAATTCACGCTGACATCAAAGACAAAGACCAGACTATTACTGTTCCTAGAGTCCATACTACATTAACTGATTGTAAGATTGGTGACCATGTATCTAAGTATGGTCCTACTGAAACTATTGTTGATACTGTAGCATATTACAACTTACAGCCTGGTGAGAAATATACTATGACTGGTAAACTTGTTAACAAGGACACTGGTGAAGATATTCTTGATGCTGAAGGTAATGTAATTACTACAACTAAGGAATTTACTGTTCCTGCTGATTCTGATGGTTCTGGTATTGTAGAAATCGAATTTGTAGTAGATACAATGAGATTAAAGGGAACTCATGTAGTTGCTTTTGAGGATTGCTACTATAAAGAAATTCGTGTTGCTACTCATGCAGATATTGAAGATAAAGACCAGTGGACATTTATTCCTACAATTGGTACAACCCTTATTGACAGAACAACTGATGATAAGGTAACTACCTATGGTTCTGGTAACACAGTTCCTCTTGTTGATACAGTAAGTTATGATAAATTATTACCAAATCGTTGGTATGTAATGACAGGTATCTTAATGGACAAGACTACAAATAAGCCACTTGTTGATAAAGATGGTAACACATTTACCGGCAAGACTTATTTCAAACCTACTGGTATTTCTGGTACAGTTGATGTTGATTACAATATTGACACAGAATTACTTGAAGGTGTAACTATTGTTGCATTTGAAGAGTGCTACTATATTGGATTAGACAAAGATGCTGAACCTATTAGTAGTAACCCTGGACATAACCTTGTAATCGATGAGAAATTCAATACAGGTGACAGATTTACTGAGGAAACTGCTAAGCAGTATGAATTAGATAAAGATGACATCGTAGCAGAGCATAAAGACATTAAAGATGTTGACCAGACTGTATACGTTCCTAAGGTTCGTACAACAGTTAAAGATAAGGTTGATGGCGATAAGCAGATTGATGGTACTAAGATTACGCAGACTGTAATTGATACTGTATCTTACACTAACCTCTTTGTAGGTAAAGAATATACAGTTAAAGGAAAGTTACGTATTAAGGGTACTGATGATTATGTCAGAAATGACAAGGGCGAAATCCTGATTGTTGAAAAGACATTTACGGCTGAAGCTCCTGCTAATGACCCTGATGCTAAGACAGTTAGTGGTACAATCGACCTTGAATTTACATTTGACGCATCTAAGTATGCTGGACAGAAAGTAGTTGTATTTGAAGACCTTTACTATAAGGGAATTAGAGTAGCAACTCACTCTGATATTAATGACGAAGGTCAGACTTTCGAAATTAGTATGTTACTCCATGTTAAATTAGTTAAGTCAGACTTTGACCACCATGAATATGTTCTTAAGAATGCAGAGATTACTATCTATACAGACAAAGAATGTAAGAATGTGGCTAAAGATGTAAACGGTAAAGATTGTATTGGTTCAACCAACGCAGATGGTATCGTAGAATTTACTGTATGCACATACAATAAAGACCAGGTATTCTATGCTAAGGAAACCAAGGCTCCATTCGGATATAAGATTTGCAATGACGTAGTAGAAATCAAGGGTACTCCATATTATGGTGCAACTGATTCTAAGACTGAAAATATCGAAGCAAGTGCTTATAAAGAGGCTGCTGGTATTTGTGCAATTAATCTTAAGATGTTCGATAAGATTATTATCATTCCTCCTAAGACTGGTGATAACTTACCTATACTTCCAATTGTACTTTGCTTACTGTTTGGTGCAATTTGTGTAGCTGCTTTCTTCGTAACAAAGCCAAAGAAGGTTCCTGTGAAAACAGAAGAATCTGATGAAGCTGAAGAAGTAGCAGAGGAAGTAGAAGATTCGATGATTGCCCTTATGAATGAGGATATTGATGGTACATCTGGACCTACTGACTTTTAATGGTTAATATTTAGTCTTATTAACACTCATCTTAAAGAAGGCCTGTCGGAGACCAAAATCTCCGGCAGGTTCTTCATTTTATAGGAGAAATAATATGATAATTACAGCTTTAACTGATGTAATAAATAAAAAATTAACTGATGGTATATATTTACATGGGATTTTAGAGTTAGAAAATGGTTATGATTTAGTAAGTATGGATGAAATACCTGAAAAAGATGGTATTTATGAATGTACTACTGTACTACATAATGAAAAAGTACCAAGTATTTTATATTTTTGGAAAGTAAATAATAGAAATAGAGGTTTGGTAGTCAAACGTACAGATGAAAATGCTATAAAAAACGCAGAAGAAACCTATAATAAGAGGTCTGAATTTATATAACAGGAGGATAATACTATGGGATTTGTGCCACCTGTGCATTTAATGCACTCAAGAAGAAGAAGTTATGGAAGTAAAAGTTATTATGATAGTAACGATATTGCAGAAGTATTATTAACTAGGCTAATGGAAACACCAAATATAACAGTAAAATTTGAAAATGTTGATAATCTTGAAGATTTTATAGAGTTATATAATTTAGGTATTTTAGGTATAGATAGTAAAAAAGCTATTATATTATTTAAAGGTGAAGAGATTTTTAATATAACTAATGACAGAGATGACCAGAAATATTATAGAGTACATCATAAAAAAGATGGTTTTAGCTCTGGAAGAATTTTATTTCATTCTGATTTTTATCGTTTTATTGACGAATTAAAAGATGAAAAAATTCTTGATAGTAAGGACCCAGATGCTGAAGCTATTATTGATGTACTGGAAGAAATTGACGATTTATTCTAATATAAAGAGCTATTTAACTATAATATACTATTGCGTTACTGTCGGGGATAAACCCGCAACCTAAATAGAGATTTAAGGAGGAAATTATTCAATGGCTAAGGTCGTATTAGGAAAAACGCCTCAAGACCTTGAAAAAGAGCAGGCAAAAAGAGAGCGTGAAATGGAGGCAGAACTCCAGCAAACTATATTAGAGAGACAAAAGAAAATACAAGCGCTTCATAGTAAACAGAAAACTAACAAAATAATTATTATCTTAGTTGTTGTTTTAATAGCTGGTATTTTAATTACATTTGGTACGTATAATACATTTTTCAAGAAAGGTATTACTCTTGAAGATGTAGATTATGAAATTGCAGTAGCAAATCAGACAAATATCTTCCCTTCTGAAGGTCTTGATGGTTATATTAGAGATAACTGTGATGCTTTATTTGAAAGATATATGAGAATTGACCCTAAAAGAGGTAAAGATATTGCTAGCGTTGAGGTAGATAAGAACTCTTGCTCAATTTATAAGGTAAGAAAACTTAATGCTACATTAGC
>AUXO016787992.1_pt1 | contig 13159 bp, 13 predicted proteins | sample 768731 | NCBI WGS metagenome assembly AUXO01 (sample SAMN02715735, study PRJNA202380) | gut metagenome | biome: sheep rumen | host: Ovis aries | place: New Zealand: Palmerston North
GCATATAACTTCGGTGATGTAGGTCAGAATGAAAATGCAGACCGTATGGTCGGTGGATATGCATTTGAGGATGAGATGGTTCCGAAGGTGGAATTCGTATCAAATGATGTGGTTGCGGCGTTCACGGATAAAGAGATAGTTATATATACCATGAAGGAAAAACCGAGTGAAAGAGTAAGGATTCCTTATGATGCTAACGTACTCAGTATCTTCTACGGTAAAGACTATGTCGGAATAATTGAAAAGAATGCCAGTGTTGTGCATACGGGTACAGCAACGGACAGTAAGGAAAAAATGTCATCCGAGCTTTACTGTATGAAGGTTTATGATTTTTCCGGAGACGAGAAGTTCAGATATAACTTCAGCATGGAATACGAAAGAGTCATAGCCGGAGAAAAAGAAATCCTTATTACCGGAGGCAATAAGATAAATATAATCACGATGAATGGCAAAAAGAAATTTGACTATGCATTTGATGAACCGATCAGAAATATGATACCTGCGTCGGGTAAAAATAAGTATATCGTAACATTTGACGACAGAACAGAAACTATTAAGCTTAGTACAAAGGATGAATAAAATGAATTATCTTGTAATCATACTCCTGGCTACTATACTTGTATGTGCGGTTGTTGGATTGATAAGAGGTTTTATCAAATCAACATTTGGAGTTGTAATGACAATTATAGCCTTTGTGGCGGTTTATCTCCTTAATCCTTTTTTCAGTAAGTTTCTTATGGATCATACATCGATCGATGAGATGATTTTTAAGAAAAATGTCGAGAGGGTTGATAAATTCGTGGAGGAGAATGTCTTTCCGGAAACAACCGACAGTATTAAAAGAGAAGAAGCGCTTGCAAATATTAATCGCGCTAATCAGATAAAACTGATTGAAGAGCTTCCTGTCCCGGAGGCAATAAAGAAGAAACTTCAGGACAATAACAATGATGATATATATGAACTTCTCGGTGTAAAGACCGTGTTTGAATATATCGCAAAGTATATGACGATAATGATAGTAAATCTCATATCGTCGGTAATTCTTTTTGCACTGATAAGAATTGCCCTGCTTCTAATCAGCATACTTCTTGTTAATGCAGCAAAGGCACTTCCTATGGTTGCAAGTATCGACAGGATTGGCGGATTTGTTATGGGTGCTTTAGTCGGCGTAATCATAGCGTGGGCGGTTTATACTGTGCTTGGATTTATTATGACAGATGCGGTTGAGCAGCTAACAAAGGAAAGTGAATTCCTTCAGTTCCTTAATGAAAGGAATTTTATCAGAGAAATCTTTTTATCGATGGGATCTGTATTTGGCAGATAGATGGTAGATTTTTATGGACAATAATGCGTCATATAAATTTTTTGAGAATAAAGACTGTGAATTTCATCCATGCCATAAGGGGCTGGATGAGATTAACTGTCTTTTTTGCTTTTGTCCTTTTTACCTTAGGACGAATTGTCCGGGGAATCCTTCATTTAAAGAAAAAGACGGTAGAATTATTAAAGTCTGCACTGACTGCATTTTCCCACACAAAAGGGAAAACTATGACAGGATAATTGAGGCTTTAAAAGAATCTGACCGGGGAGATGAATAATAAAATGATACATGAATATCCGGAAATATATGAATCCTTCAAATGCGTGGGCGGAAAATGCCCTGACAGCTGCTGTATAGGCTGGGAAGTGGATATAGATGAAGAAAGCTACTATTATTACATGACAGTTAAAGGGGACTTTGGCGAGAGGCTTAAAAAGTCCATGAAGGAAGAGGATGGAGAAAGGTTCTTTCCTCTAAATGAGAACGGAAGATGTCCGTTTCTTAATTCCGAAAACCTCTGTGATATATATTCTAATCTCGGAGAAGACAGGTTATGTACAGTCTGCACCGAGTACCCGCGGTATTACGAGGTCGTGGGTGACTATGAGCAGATTGATATGAGTCTTTCCTGCATTGAGTACGGTAAGCTCTACTTTGACGATAAAAGAATTAAGTCTTATAAGAGGACGGATGACGGACTCGGTGGAGAAAAGCTTTCTTTTCTTAAAAGAAGAAAGAGGGAAAAGTGCCTCCGGCTTCGGGACAGTGTGATAGATTTTATAGAAGCCTACGAGGGAAATACTATTACAGATTTTATAGCGGATACAGTAAATGAATTTATAAATCGGGCAGCGGCACTTAAAGTCCCGGGATATAAGAATTTAAAAAGAAGCATTTCTTCGGGAACAGACTTTAAAGAATATGATACTTCAGGGCTAAACAGCCTTATGAAGTCGCTTGAAGTTCTTGATAAAAGATGGACTGATGTAACAGAGGGAGTTGATGAAATTCTCTCCCGTTTTAGCGCCTGTGAGGGAAAATACCTATCAAATACTGATAATAATACTATTTTTTTGTATAAAAAACTGATGACATATTTTGTTTTTAGATATACAATCGAAACGTATTTCTCTGATGACGTAAATATGCCTCTCGGAATAATCGAAAAAAGCATGTACTACATTTATATCATGTGCATATCGTATTATTACCGCGATGAAAGAAATTCCGGCATCGATACATTTACAGATCTCTGTCATATATATTCGAGAGAGGTTGAACATTCAGATGATAATTTAAACTTATTATGGAGAGCATGAAATGAATATTATTATTGCGGGCTGCGGCAAGGTAGGAGTTTCGGTTGCCGATCAGCTCAGTCGCGAAGGACATGAGATTACAGTTATAGATACTGATTACAAGACTATAGAGGATGCGACAAATGAATATGATGTTATAGGTTACGAAGGAGACTGCACAAGCTTCAGAACGCTTAAACAGGTGGGCGCGGACGAGTCGGATCTTCTTATCGCAACTACCGATCAGGATGAGAAGAATATGCTTGCGTGCCTCATAGCTAAAAAGGTCGGAAAATGCAGGACTATCGCAAGAGTAAGGAATCCTCAGTATCTTGAAGAGATTACTTATCTTAAGGAAGAACTTGGACTTGCGATGTCGGTTAATCCCGAGTATGCGGCTGCGGCTGAGATGGTGAGACTCATTCAGGTTCCATCTGCATTTGAGGTGGATACATTTGCAAAAGGTAATGTCAATCTTATATCATTTATCATTCCGGAGGGCTCGCCTGTTGCAGGGCACGCTCTTATGGATATAAGGCAGAAACTCGGAGTCAATACCCTCGTCTGTGTAGTTAAAAGAGGCGGGGAAATAACTATTCCGGGCGGTGATTTTATTCTGCAGGAAGGCGACAGGGTTTCGGTATCAATGTCCCTGAAAGATGCAAGTACAGTATTCGAGTCATTTGGCGTAAAGGTTAAAAAGATAAAAAATGTCCTTATTGCCGGTGGAGGAACGATCGCTTATTATCTTGCGTCGGCTCTTCTTAAACTCAGGATTTCCGTAAAGATCATAGAAAAAGATCCGGAAAGATGTGAGCATCTGAGTGAACTTCTTCCCGGTGCTATCATCATAAACGGTGATGCGACAGATACAACCATTCTTACTGAAGAATCTATAGAGAACATGGATGCAGTCTGCACACTCATGAACAGAGATGAAGAAAATGTACTTCTTTCCATGTATCTTAATAAGATCACTGACGCAAAGGTCATGACAAAGATTCACAGAAACTCTTATGAGAATATAATCGCTGATGTTCCTGTGGGAACTATAATCTCAACAAAGAAGATCACGGCTGAATATATAACGAGATATGTACGTTCCATGCAAAATGCATTTGAGAATGATGTTGATGCGCTTTATCGTATAATGGATGACAAGGTTGAAGCGCTTGAGTTCAGGATTACCACGAAAGCGGAATTCGAAGGAATTAAGCTTAAGAATCTCGATATAATCCCGAATACACTTATATGTGCCATTTTCAGAGACGGCAAAGTTATAAGACCGGGTGGTAATGATGAGATAAAACAGGGTGACAGTGTCGTTGTAGTTACATCAAAGACCGGCATCACAGGAATAAGTGACATTATAATGTAATAATACAGATTCCAGAGGAGTAAAATGAATCATTCAGTAGTTTGTAAGACACTGGGAAGTCTATTTTTGGTGGCTGCACTTCTTATGGTAATACCTGAAGTGACAGGAAATATATACGGCGAAAAGGAAGCACTTGCATTTCTTATAGTAGGACTTGTTGTTGCTGCTATCGGATTTTTGCTGAGACAGATCAAGACTAACGGTAAAAGAATAAGGTCGAGGGAAGGCTTCGCTATAGCAGCTATAAGCTGGATAGTCCTCAGTATAATAGGTGCAATTCCTTTTTATGTAACAGGTTCGGTAGAAACATTTACAGACGGAGTATTTGAAACGGCTTCAGGTTTTTCAACAACCGGAGCCAGTATCATGACAGATATTGAGGCACTTCCTAAGTGCATACTTATGTGGAGAAGTCTTACACACTGGATAGGCGGTATGGGAATTCTTGTATTCATACTCGCACTCACACCATCCGACGCAGACAATATGCATATCATGAAAGCGGAAAGCCCGGGGTACTCGGTCGACAAGCTTGTGCCTAAGGTAAGGCAGACAGCTCTTATGCTTTACTATATATATTTTGGACTTACAACGCTTGAGATAGTGCTTCTCCTCCTGGGAGGCATGCCTCTATTTGATACTTTATGCCATGCATTCGGAACCGCAGGAACCGGTGGTTTTGGTATCAAGGCTGACAGTATCGGAGGCTACAATGTATATCTTCAGGTAGTTATAACTGTCTTTATGATGCTGTTCGGAACAAACTTTAAACTGTTTTTCCTGCTTGTTACAAAAAAGTGGAAAGATGCATTTAAGCAGGAAGAAGTAATATGGTATTACGTTATATATTTTGTTGCAGTAGGGATAATAACGATAAGCATTATAAAGGATGTCGGATCGTTCTGGGAAAGTCTTAATCTGGCAAGCTTCCAGGCGGCATCCGTCATGACTACGACAGGATTTGCAACAACGGATTTTAATAACTGGAATTCTCTAGCTAAAATAACCATGGTAATGCTCATGTTTATCGGAGCCTGTGCCGGAAGTACCGGCGGTGGAATGAAGGTATCAAGAATAATCCTTTACATTAAGCAGATAGGAAGAGAGATACGTTCGCTTGTTCATCCGAGAAGTGTTAACAAGATAAAGATGGATAAGTCAGCCGTTGATGAAGGAACCATCAGACTTACCAATGTATATCTTATGGCATACATGATAATAATGGCTCTTTCGATTCTTATTGTAAGTATAGACGGATTTGATTTTACATCGACTGTTACTGCAGTTATAGCAACATTTAATAATATAGGACCCGGTCTTGGAATGGTTGGACCGACAGGAGGCTTCCACGACTTCAGTCTCGTTTCAAAATGGGTTATGATCTTTGATATGATAGCCGGAAGACTTGAGCTTTTCCCTATGCTGGTTCTGTTTATGCCTGAGACGTGGAAGAAGAGATAGAAATTAACTAAATATGCCCACCGGACAAATTCCGGTGGGCACATATTTTATATTAAATCTTTGTAAATCCTGTAGTTGAGATGAGTCCGTCAAGAGGAATTCCGGCATTACACAGAGGACAGTTACCTGAATTGTATGATGTATATCCTTCAATATCCTTTGCGTGGAAGATACTGTGTATCTCCTGACCGTGAATGACATTGGCACCACTGAATATGGCGGAAATGCCTTCAATCAGACCACCGTAATACTCGATACATTCAAGTGCCTTTTCAACGGTGTGCCCCGTAGTGGCTGTGGCAAGGAGAAGAAGTATGTGCTTACCTTTTACCATAGGGATGACATTGTCCTTAAATGTAAGCTGACCGATTGAATTCTGATCGGGTGTGATAACATATATGGTACCGTGTGCATTCATACACATGATACCTGAATTGGTAAGCTCATCAGCAAGATAAGCTCCGATCACGTCAGTTCCATCCATACAAATGATAGTATCAACTATAGTGTTTGCCATATACTCCTGAGAAAGAGATTTGGCTGCAACCTTTGCCTCGCTGCTTCTGGCTTTAAGAGTAGTCAGATCGATGAGATAGTTGATATGCGATGATGATGTGGCAAAATGACCTGGTGTAACGTTTAGTTTAATAAGATTATTATATGGTGAATTGATCTTAAATGAATCCTGCACTCCTGATACCCCCTTTGCTTAAATAATCATATTTAATAATTACGTCATCCATTATAATACAATAGTAAAAAAAATGAAAGGTGAACCGTTATGTCAAGAGAAAAGAAAGAAACTGAAGGGATTACCCTGCTTGGAAATAAAGTCTCGGAATATAAGTCTGATTATGCACCCGAGGTGCTTGAGACATTTATAAATAAGCATCCTGAAAATGATTATTTTGTTAAATTTAACTGTCCGGAGTTTACAAGCCTTTGCCCTATAACGGGACAGCCTGATTTTGCGACTATATATATATCATATGTTCCGGGTGAAAGAATGGTGGAAAGTAAATCACTTAAGCTTTATCTTTTCAGCTTCCGTAATCACGGAGATTTTCATGAAGACTGCGTCAATATAATCATGAAGGATCTGATTAAACTGATGGATCCGAAATACATTGAAGTATGGGGTAAATTTACTCCTAGGGGAGGAATCTCCATCGACCCATATGCAAATTACGGGAAACCGGGAACTAAATGGGAAGAGGTTGCATGGGAGAGACTTACTCATCATGATATGAATCCCGAGAAGGTTGATAACAGATAGAGAGGTATATATATGATTAGAAGAGCAGGCATAAAGGATATAGACGGCATACTCGCGCTTCTTTCGGAAGTGCTGGAGGTTCATGCAAAGATAAGACCGGACCTTTTTATATCAGGTAAAACAAAATATGAAAGAGCTGAACTGGAAAGTCTTTTACTGAATGATAAAAGACCTGTATATGTCTCTGAAAATGAAGGCAGTATTGAAGGTTACTGCTTCTGTATAGTGAAGGAACCGGAAAATGTACCGTGCATGTATCCAAGAAAAACTCTTTATATAGACGACCTCTGTGTCGATGAGAATAAAAGAGGCAGGCATATAGGAAAGAAACTCTATGAATATGTCCTTGGTGAGGCAAAAAAAATAGGATGCTACAACGTGACTCTCAATGTTTGGGAAGGCAATGATTCAGCAAGAAAGTTCTATGACAGTATGGGACTTAAGCCGAAGAAGACTGAAATGGAAATAGTATTATGAGATTTAATACGATAGATGAGGCGGAAAAGTACATACTTGAGATTCCTAAATTTGCTGAAAAAACAGGACATGAGAATCTGAGAAAGATTCTTCACCGGCTTGGTGATCCCGGGGATGGGTTCAAGGTTATTCATATTGCGGGAACAAACGGAAAAGGTTCGGTATCAAGAATGCTCGAAAGAGCATTTACTGATATGGGGTATAAGACAGGACTATTTACATCACCGCATCTTATCAGAATAAATGAAAGGATATCCGTAAGCGGGACAGATATCACGGATGATGATTTTCTAAGGCTTACAAACAGTCTTATTAATACTGTTGAAGATTTAAAGGATAAAGGAGTCGAGCATCCTTCATTTTTTGAATTTGTTTTTCTGATTTCACTTATGTACTTTGAAGAAAAGAACGTAGATATCGTGGTTTTGGAAACGGGGCTCGGCGGAAGGCTTGACGCCACAAATGTTCTTCCCAAAGACTGCGCAGTCATTACTTCAATAGGTATGGATCACATGCAGTATCTTGGTGATACCATAGAAAAGATAGCATATGAAAAAGCGGGAATTATAGCTGACAGGGTTCCGGTTATAGTTAATGCAGCGAATGAGGCGGCAGAAATAGTCATTACAGATATCGCGAATGAAAGAAATTCAAAAGTTTATCGGGCTGACAATTCCATGTATTATGTTAACCAAATTAATGCAGACAGGAGTATGATTGATTTTTCTGTCAATTGCGGTTATTATAGTGTGGATAATCTTGAGATACACAGTCTTGCAAGCTATGAGCTTGAAAACTCAGTTACGGCACTGCATACTCTTTATGTGATGTCAGGTATTATGGGATTATCTTTTGAAGAAGCAGTTAAGAGCTTTAGGAATACCCTTAAAGATTTTTACTGGCCCGGCAGAATGGAATTTATAAAAGATAATATTCTTCTGGATGGTGCGCATAATGTGCCTGCGGCGAAGAGGCTTATGGAGTCTCTGTCGCTTTATCTTAAGTATAAGTCTTATGATAAGACAGCGCTGCTTTTTGCGGTCGCAAATGATAAGGAGTATTCATCAATCATAGAGATAATGACGGCAGGGCTTATGCCGGACAGGATTTATATCACCGATCTTTCAGGAGTAAGAAAGACGAGTACTGATACTGTTCAGAAGATATTTGAAGAGATGACGGTAAAGAATATGCCCGGTCAAAGTCCTTTGATAACAACTATTCATGGTATAAAGGATGCTTATAAGAAGGCAAAGAGTGACCTGCAGGATAACGAGCTTCTTGTATGTATGGGTTCGCTTTATATGATAGCGGAGATAGAAGAGGTAGAGGCAGATGATTAATTTTGATGAAGAGATAAAAAATTATAAACCAAGTATTCTTATAGATGATACAGAAGATGCTATATATGATAATGATCTCAAGGATATTACTGATATAGTGCTGGAAATGACAGAGGATTTGAGAGGTAGAAACTGATGGCGTTAAGAGACAAATGCCTTTTCTGCGGAGAACCTGTCAGTATTACCGGTTATTGCACAAGCTGCAGACTGAAGCAGGATCATCTGAAGAAGGCTTTTAACACATCTATATATTATTACAATATTGCACAGGAAAAGGCGTCTGCAAGAGATCTTTCGGGAGCAAAGACTGCGCTTCTTGATGCCCTCCGATATAATAAGCAGAATGTAAATGCAAGGAATCTTCTTGGACTTATTTACTATGAAACCGGTGAACTTGTCATGGCAATGAATCATTGGGTAATGAGTATCAATTATAAGCCCAAGAATAATCCGGCAACCGAATATCTAAAGGATATACGGGATGATAAGAAGTTTCTTGAGGATATCGGACAGTCATACGTTTCATTTAATCAGGCGCTTGATTATGCAAAGAAGAGGGACTTTGATCTCGCGATACTTCATCTCAGGAAGAGTCTTTCAACCAATAAAAAGTTTGTAAAGGCATACCTTCTCCTTTCACTTATCTATATGGAAAAGGACAGAAAGGGGCTGGCTAAGAAGGCTCTTACTAAAGTGGTTCAGATAGACAGACAGAATGAAACTGCGCTCCGTTACTTCAGAAGTATGGGCATAAGCGTGGGAAGTATCGGGAAACTGATTGAAGAGAATACAAAAGAAGACAGTACCGATTATTACGGACTTGAGACGGGAAAAGAGGTATCTTCCGAAAGAACTCCGAAGAAGATAATTCCAGTAAGCTCCGATGGTGCCACAAGGAGACAGATGCTGAAAAGATACAGGGAGAAGAACCTTGCAAGATTCTCCAATCTGTATGTCATTCTCGGCATCATAGTTGGTGTTGCGGTTCTATATCTTCTTATAGTCCCTGTTTCAAACAAGGAGAAAACTATAGAGGTTAACCAGCTTAGGACTACTTACAGTAAGGATATTTCAGCCAAGAATACAGAAATTGATAATCTCTATGCTGAAAATGAAATACTGAATAAAAAGATAAGTGAATATGCATCCGAGACAGATGCGCTCACTAAAAAGATTGAAGATCTCTCAGATACAGTGGAGACACTTAATACAAGACTTTCAGAGTATGACCCTACAGGTGTTATTGACGGAAGCACTGTCAATGGAGCGGGAAATGATCAGAACGCTGCCGGAACCGATGATGCTGCAAATACTCAGGACGTGGATACTGAGGGCACCGATGGGGCGGCAGCACCGGCAGACGATGCTGAAAACCCTGATAATACAGACGGCACAACTGATGGAGCTGATGATTCCGCAAATGCGGATGATGCAGTGAACCCGGAAGTGGCATCCGGTAATAACGACAGTATTACAGGAATATCAGTTGCCGAGATCAACAGCATTATAAACGGCGAATAGGAGAAAACATGGCGGATAACGTTGGGTTTATTGCAAAACAGTATATAAAATCATATATGAATACATCTTATCTGCCTTACATTTATGATAAGTACTGCAAGATACATGATGTGAATTATAACAAGGTAATCTTTGCTGCATCTTATTCCGACAGACTTTCATCAAATATGCTGCCCATATATAAAAGACTCAGTGAGGCAGGGTATGAGATAAAGAATATGTGTGTCGATTTTAATCGCCTCAGCTCATTTGAAATACTAAGGTACATGAAAACTTTTATGAAGGAATATGCGTCGGCAAGGTATGTCTTTATTTCGGACTATTTTCTTCCGGCTGCTTCCTGCAATAAAAGAAAGGAGACTAAAGTAATAGAGCTCTGGCATGCAGGCGGTATGCTTAAGAAGATGGGATATGACGCTAAAGATGATATACCCACTTATTTCAAAGGGAATCCTACAAAGAATTTTGATCTTGTGACAGTAAGTGCCGATTTCTGTGTTCCTGCATACGAATCTGCATTTAAGCTGGAACCCGGCATTGCAAAAGCAACCGGTATAGCGAGAACGGATTTATATTATGACGATGCCTATAACAAGAAATGTATCGACAGATTTTACAATATGTATCCTGAAGCAATGGGAAAGAAGATATGTCTTTATGCACCGTCTTTTTCGGGAAATGCATCGCATCCGGTATGCCCCGGCTATACAAAAAAACTCATAAAGACTTTTGAAGAATTATCTGATGAGTGGTTCTTCATAACGAAGCTTCATCCTCACATGGAAAAGTATTACCCGGAAGCACAGGTAAAGCTTTCAACGGAAGAGCTTTTCGCCCCGTGTGATCTTCTCATAACTGATTATTCATCGGTTGTATTTGATTTCATGATATATAATAAGCCTTTTATTCTTTATGCGCCGGACATCAAGAGATATATAAAGGAAAGAGGATTCTATATAGAGATAAGTATGCTTCCGGCACCTATAGCAAAGAATACGGATGATTTAAGAAGACTTCTTTCGGGTAACAGCTGGAAGAGGGATCCGGAGGAGATAGAAAAATGCAGGGCTCTTTACATGGAAAAATGTGACGGTCATGCAGTGGACAGGATACTTGCTGCGGCAGGTATTTCTGAAAAAGTTTAAGGAGAGTATCCATATGAAAAAAGGATTTAAGGATTTTTTTAAGAGACAGTATAAGGAGCTTATAGTACCGCTCGCGATGCTTCTGTTTGGATTGCTGTTTGCATTCTTTCCGGGAACATCAATGGCAACTCTTGTAAGAATAGTAGGAATCATTTTCCTCGTTGCGGCAGCGGTACTTGGTGCTGTGAGCTATGTAAATAAAAGATATTTTCTCTTTGGTATAGCGATCGTTACCTGTGTGGTAGGTGCGTTCTGTACGCTTATTCCGGGAGCCGTGGCAAGCTTTACGATAAGTCTGGTCGGTTTCGTAATACTCTTTAATGCAGTACTTAGACTCTACGAAACAGTTCAACTCAGAAAAGGTGAGAAGAACATAATCCCTTACCTTATCAATGATATAATTACCGCAATAATAGGTATCATTATGCTCATCAATCCATTTAGCGCAGCATCCGGAGTTATAAGAGTACTCGGTATAATCATCTTCATTTTTGGAGTGACCAATCTTGTTGAGGTCATAAGGGTGTACCGAAACGGAAAGTTTGTTGATGACGGAACAGATGTTGTATGGGAGGAGTAGGCTGTGGCTATCTACCAGGGCTTTGCGGAGGCATATGACAGTCTTATGGACAACGTGCCTTATGACGAGTGGGTTGCATATATATGCGAGCTGTTTAAAAGATACGGAAATATCACACCGGAAGAAAGACCGCTTATACTTGATATGGCGTGCGGAACCGGAAATATAACCGAGAGAATGAGTTCCCTCGGTTTTGATATGATTGGAATAGATAATTCTGAAGATATGCTCGATATAGCCAATATGAAAAAGCTTGATAATAACTCAAGTGCCCTCTATCTTTTACAGGATATGACAGAGTTTGAACTGTACGGAACAGTGAGAGCGGCAATATCTATCTGTGACTCGGTTAACTATCTGCTGCAGCCTTCTGATGTGATTAAAACCATGAAGCTTGTAAATAATTATCTTGATCCTAAAGGGCTTTTCATTTTCGACTTTAATACGGAGCATTATTTTAGAGATATAGTCGGAGAAAACAGTATTTCTGAAGCAAGAGATGACATGGCGTTTATCTGGGATAATTATTATGACGAAGAAAAGCATATGAACAGCCTTTCCCTTACACTTTTTACAGGCGAGGAAAACGGACTGTACAGGAGATTTGATGAACTTCATCTGCAGCGGGGATATACACTTCATGAGATGAAACAGTTTATAAATGAATCAGGACTCCGGTTTGAAAAGGCATTTGATGCATTTACTTTTAATGAACCGGATGAAAATTCCGAAAGGATATGTATTATAGCAAGAGAACAGGGAAAGATGGTATAAATATGGATCATATTATAAAAGGAATGGCACTTGGAAATGAAGTTAGATACTTTGCTATGTCATCAAAAGATATAGCAGAACATTCAAGAAAGATACATGGGACAAGCCCTATATGTACTGCTGCACTTGGAAGACTGCTTACTGCAGGAGCGCTTATGGGAACGATGCAGAAGAATGATGGGGATCTTATTACACTCAGGATAAACTGCGAGGGACCTGCAAAAGGACTTACCGTAACTGCAGATAATAAGGGAAATGTAAAAGGCATAATCTATAATCCGCTTGTTATGCTCCCTCCGAATGCGGCAGGACACCTTAATGTAGGTGGCGCCCTGGGACAGGGGATACTTTCGGTTATAAGAGACACGGGCGGAAATGAACCGTATGTGGGTCAGACTATTCTTGTTACAAGTGAGATAGCGGAGGATCTTACTTACTACTTTGCTGAGAGCGAACAGATTCCTACATCGGTGGGACTTGGTGTACTCATGAATAGAGATAATACCGTTGATGTGGCAGGTGGCTTCATTATACAGATGATGCCTTTTGCAAGTGAAGAGTCCATAAAGACAGTTGAAAACGGAC
>AUXO016208772.1_pt1 | contig 13158 bp, 17 predicted proteins | sample 768731 | NCBI WGS metagenome assembly AUXO01 (sample SAMN02715735, study PRJNA202380) | gut metagenome | biome: sheep rumen | host: Ovis aries | place: New Zealand: Palmerston North
CAGAGACAGGGTTGAGGAGTAACTGATGGCACGTATTGCGGGAGTTGACCTCCCAAACAAGCATGTCAACATTGCGTTGACATATATTTATGGTATTGGCCGTCCGGCTGCAAACCGCATCTGCGAACTGACAAACACAGATCCCAACAGAATGATTAATGATCTTTCTGAGGATGAACTTGCAAAAATCCGCAAGGCTATCGATGACAACTACAAGACCGAAGGCCACCTCCGCACAGAGATTGGTCTTAACATCAAGCGTCTTATCGACATCGGCAGCTACCGTGGATTGCGCCATCGCAAAGGACTTCCTGTTCGCGGACAGCGCACCCGCACTAATTCTCGCACACGCAAGGGTAAGAAGAAGACCGTTGCCAACAAGAAGAAGGCTTAAGCGGAGGTAAACAATGGCAGTTGAAAGAAAGAGAAAAGAAAAAAAGAGTGTTTACGAAGGAAATGTCTACATTCAGGCAACTTTCAACAACACGATTGTAACAATCACAGACCTCAGGGGAAATGCGATTTCTTGGGCTTCTTCTGGTGGATTGGGATTCCGTGGAGCTAAAAAATCTACTCCTTTCGCCGCACAGTCAGTCGCTGAGACCGCTGTTCAGCGTGCTGCGAGTTATGGTTTGCGTGAGGTTCACGTATTCGTAAAAGGACCTGGAATCGGTCGCGAGAATGCGATCCGCGTTTTGGGTACACTGGGATTGAAGGTAAAATCAATTTCCGATATTACCCCCATTCCTCACAACGGATGCCGCCCCCGCAAGACACGCCGTATGTAATTTTCTGTGCAGGACGTTTTGTCTTGTGCAGTTTGATTTGACATTTTGTCATTGCATGCGGAAGACCATAGTTTACATTTGGTCGGTACGATCGACTGCCGGATGTAAAAGGATTTTTTGAAACGCTGAGCCTGAAGTCAGGCTCGGTTTGGAACCAAGGAGTTCAAATGGAAGGAGTTCACATGGCTCGTAAGAATCTGCTTAAAGGAATAAAGAAACCGAAGGGCATTACATTTGAGCATGAAGAAGAGAAGGCGGACTACGGTAAGTTTACGGCTGAACCTTTTGAAAGAGGTTTCGGAACGACTGTGGGAAACACTCTTCGCAGAGTGCTGCTTTCTACGATTCAGGGTTACGCTATCTCTGCGGTAACGATTACCTGGTATGATGCGGCTGATAATACCCATACGATTTCCAGCGAATTTGAGAACATTCCGAATGTTTCCGAGGATACGTTGGAAATTTTGGATACTTTAAAGAAGATTCGCTTGCGCTTGCCTAGGGATGTGGAACAGGATACGATTCTTTTTGAATTCAAAGGCCCTCGCAAAGTTACGAGTGATGACTTCAATAAGGAAGGTCAGCTTGAAGTGATGACCAAGGGGCTGGATGTCTTCGAAATGATGGAAGGCGGCCACCTTGAGATGGAAATTCAGGTTGAGCTTGGAAGAGGGTATAAGTCTGCTGAGGAAAATGCTGAAGGAAAGACTGATATCAGTGTGATTCCGATTGACTGTATCTATACACCTGTAACGAAGGTCAAGTATTCTATCGATTCAATTCGCCTCGGTGAACGGAGCGATTATGAACGGCTCATACTGGAAGTTTGGACAGATGGAACTATAAAGCCTGATGATGCTTTGGCTGAGGCGGCGAAGATTGTAAAAGATTATTTTGCTATTTTCGTGAACTTCAACGAAAGTGAGTATTCAGCCGAAGATGACCATGATGAGGTTGACGGCTGGATTCATGAGTTGCTTAACAAGAGTGTTGAGGAACTTGAACTTTCAGTGCGCAGTTCTAACTGTCTGAAGAATGCAAATATTCGCACCATCGGCGAATTAACTAAAAAGACGGAAGAAGACATTACAAAGACAAGAAACTTCGGCAAAAAGAGTCTTGAGGAAATCAAGGCAAAACTTGAGGCCCAGGGACTGAGTCTTGGAATGACTGACTATAGTCACGTAAAAAATGTTGACTTACGCAATAATAAGGACGAGAACGAATGAACCACAAGACTGGATTTAATCCGCTTTCACGTACCACAGCCCACCGCCGCGCAATGTCTCGCAACATGGTTACATCCCTGTTCAGATATGAGCGCGTTACAACTACAAAGGCAAAGGCTCTGGAAGTACGCAAGGCAGCTGAGAAACTGATTACACGTGCTAAGGTTGATACTGTGCACAACAGACGTATCGCTGCAAAATTCATTGCTGATGAAAAGATTCTTAACAAACTCTTCACAGAGATTGGACCACGTATGAAGGACCGCAATGGTGGATACACACGTGTCTTAAAGATGGGGTTCCGTCAGGGCGATGCTGCTGATGTAGTCATTCTGGAACTGGTTGACTACAAGCTTCCTGAATCAGAAGATGCAGACGCACAGGACACAAAGAAATCAAAGAAAGCCAAGGCTGAGAAAGCTGAGGCCTAAGAAGGAGTAAGCCATGTCTAAGTCACATCGTGGAACTGGAATCCGCAAAGAACCTAATCACGGCCGTGGAGTTTGTGCCATCTGTGGTACTGCTCAGATTAAGACCCTGTATGAACAGGAAGTGGACGGCAACAAGGTTAAGATTTGTAAATTCTGCAAAGCTAACCTGAAAAACAAGGCCCGCGTGGCGGCAAAAGCGGCAAAGAAGGCCGCTCCTGCTCCCGAAGCAGCCCCCGCAGAAGCACAGGCATAATCAACCGAATGTGTTTCGTAGCCGCTCTTATATACAAGGGCGGCGTTTTTTTTGTCTGCGAAATAATTGTTAAAAATCGTCAATTTTCTTTTCTACGTATTCAATGCAAAATCTTCAATATTTTTCAAATTTCTTCAAAAAAATCATTTACTTAAATTGAAAAAATTACTATTATATTAAAAGAATATTGCCTTACACAAAATGGTTGGGTGGCAAAATCCGTAACAGCCCGATTATTTGGTAAGTGTTTAAATTCGGAGGTTTTCTATGAACAAAATGTTGAAAGGCGCATTTGCCGGTGTCGCTTTGCTCGCTGCTTTTGCTTTGTCTGCATGCTCAGGCTCAAAAGGAAATACCATTAAAGTCGGTGGAGTTGCTCCTCTTTCCGGTCAGTACACTGAGTACGGTCTTGAGTGCAAAAAGGGTATAGATTTGGCTGTGCAGGAAATCAATGCCGCCGGTGGAATCAACGGAAAGCAGGTTGAATTCATCTGTGAGGATGACGAGGGAGATCCCGCAAAGTCAGTCAACGCATACAAAAAACTCACGACCAAGAACGGTGTCCGCATGGTAATCGGTTCGCTTACATCAGGTGCGACAATTTCCATCACGAAGCAGGCTCAGGCAAACGGTGTGGTTCAGATTGCTCCAGCCGCTACAGCCCTTGCCGTTACGGATGCAGGAAACTACATCTTCCGCACATGCTTTACCGATCCTTTCCAGGGCCGCATCGGTGGAAAATTCTCAGCCGTGAATCTGGGTGCAAAAACAGCCGCTGTTCTGTATGACATCGGAAATGATTATTCTGTGGGGCTTATGGAGAATTTCGTGAATGAGTTTACTGCTCAGGGCGGAACAATTGTTGCAACTGAGTCTTACAACACGAACGACAAAGACTTCAATGCTCAGCTCACAAAAATCAAATCAACAAATCCCGAGGTTGTATATCTTCCTGATTATTACACCACCGTTTCTCTGATTGTAAAGCAGCTCCGTGCACAGGGCATCGATGTTCCGGTTGTCGGCGCAGACGGATGGGACGGACTTGTCGGTCTTTTTGAAGGTCAAGGCGGAGATGAGGTGCTGAACGGATACTATTCAAACCACTACGCATCAGACAGCACGCAGCCGGCCGTTAAGAATTTCGTTGATTCTTTCAAGGCAAAGTACGGTTCCGCCCCCAACTCTTTCGCGGCTCTGGGATACGACAGTATGTATATGCTCAAGGATGCTATCGTTGCAGCTGGAACCGAAGAGCCTTCTGCAGTGCGCGATGCCCTTGAAAAGACAAGCGGTGACTATGTGACAGGCCACATCACATTCGATGAAAAGCACAATCCTGTCAAGTCTGCTGTTATGATTAAGCTTGTGAAGAATGACGGAAAACTTACAGCCGCTTACGAAGCAACTGTTGACATCAAATAAATCGGCTGGCTCCGGGAACTCATAAGTTTTCGGATCTGCCTGATTGACCTGACGGCGGAAATATTTCGTCTGAAAAATCTGCGTGAAAGCAGATGCATTGTACAAGGGGGTATATGCCGGAATGTGTATGCCCCCTTTTTATTTTTTTACATCTATAGTATAATAGGAAAACTTTATATTTATCATAAATAAGGGAGCCTCGAAAAACTTCATCTTTTCGATGTTGCCGCAATTTTCTCAAATTCTGTTTTGAGATTCAATCGTTTTATGATAAGGGCATCTCGGAAAAATATGTCTCTGGAAATTTTCGGGCTTCCCCATAAAACAAACGGAGGAAAAAGTGGGATTTCAAATCGATACTTTTTTAAAACAGCTGGTGAACGGTTTGTCTCTAGGCGGAATCTATGCATTGATAGCCCTGGGATACACCATGGTTTATGGTATCGTCAAACTGATTAACTTTGCTCACGGTGATGTGATGATGGTCGGAGCTTACACCGGCTATTTTGTGCTCAGGGCAATGGGAGCCACTCCATTCGGATTTGCTTGTGCCCTCGCTGCGGCCATGGTGGTCTGCGCTCTTTTAAGCCTGTTGATTGAAAGATGTGCCTACCGTCCTTTGCGGAATGCTCCCCGTCTCAATTCCCTCATTACTGCGATTGCGGTGGAATTGATTCTACAGAATCTTATGCGCGTGCTTCCGTTCGTCGGTCCCAACTCAAGACCGTTCCCCACAATGGACACAGTGACTTACACTATGCGCACTCAGGCTTTCCCCGGCGGACTCATCTCAATTTCCAATGTCCAGATAATTGTCATCGTCGGCTCCGTTGTTTTGATGCTGCTTCTCAATCTTTTGATTAACTACACAAAAACAGGAAAGGCGATGCAGGCCGTGAGTTACGATATGGGAGCCGCAAGTCTCATGGGCATAAATGTGAACCGGATAATCGCACTTACTTTTGTCATCGGTGCGGTTCTTGCCGGTGCAGGCGGAGTCCTTTATGCAACAGCGTATCCGCAGATTGAGCCGACTATGGGCTATATTCCCGGATTGAAGGCATTCGTCGCGGCGGTTTTGGGCGGCATAGGTTCGGTGCCGGGCGCAATGGTCGGCGGTGTGCTTCTCGGTGTTGTCGAAACTCTCGTAAAGGCATACGTTTCTTCGCAATATGCCAATGCCATTTCCTATTCCATTTTGATTCTGATGCTGCTCGTAAAACCGACAGGTCTTTTGGGCAAAAAACAGGTCGTTAAGGTGTGATGGAGGAATCTGAATGAAAAACAAAATACTAAGAAATATGTTGATTCCGGGAGTCGTTGCAGTTCTTGCTGTTGTGATTCCGGCACTCCTCATCCAGATTGGTGTCATAGACGGCTACAATGCTCAGGTAATCACTTTGGGCGGTGTGAATGCAATTATGGCAATCAGCGTGAATATGGTCTGCGGAATAACAGGACAACTTTCGCTTGGTCAGGCGGGCTTTCAGGCAATCGGTGCATACTCTGTCATTTTGCTTTGCACTAAACTGAATGTTCCCATGCCTCTTGCAATCGTTGCGGGTGGACTCATCGCCGCGTTCTTCGGATTTTTAATCGGCTTCCCCACTCTAAAACTTGAAGGCGACTATCTTGCCATCGTGACTCTTGCGTTCGGAGAAATCATCCTTGTGGTGTTGACGAATTTGAAAAATCTTACCGGCGGCCCGAACGGACTTCAGTTTTCAACATTGTTCACCACGTCGCTTGATTACGGTGCTCTCATTTCGTACTTGTCTGTAATCGGAACTCTTGTAATCATCATAATCCTCCTGCAGAATTTCCTCCGCTCCACTTACGGACGTGCCATACTTTCTGTGCGGGAAGATGAGGTTGCGGCAAACAGCACCGGAATAAGTGTGTTCCGCTACAAGATGATTGGATTTGTGATTGCGTCTTTCATCGGTGGAATAGGAGGCGCGCTTTACGCTCCGTTCATCGGCTTCGTGAAACCGGATCTTGCGTCTTTCAATAATTCAATCAACGAATTGATTTACGTCGTGCTTGGTGGAATGGGCAGTATTACAGGTGGTGTCGTGGCGGCATTTGTCCTCACGATTCTGCAGGAAGTCCTTCGTTTCCTGAAGGATTACCGCCTGTTGATTTATCCGGTCATTTTGATTCTCGTGATGCTCTTCCGGCCGCAGGGACTTTTGGGAAACCGCGAATTGAGTTTTGTCGGTGCATTTGATTATTTCGCCGCTTTGATTAAAGGAAAAAAATCCTCGAAAAAAGCTGTGGCAAAAGCTGAAGAAAAGGGGGTGGAGTGATGGCGGAAAAACCGGAATTGCTGCTCCGTGCAAAAGATATTTCAATTCAGTTTGGAGGCCTCCGCGCAGTAAGCGATTTCAGTCTTGATTTGTATCAGGGCGAATTGATTGGTCTCATCGGTCCGAACGGAGCTGGAAAAACCACGGTGTTCAATATGCTCTCGGGAATTTACAAACCCACCGAAGGAACGGTCACTTTTGTGGGACGCGACGGAAAACTCCAGGTCATCAGCGGAAAATCTCCGGCTCAACTCAACCGTGTTGGAATCGCCCGTACTTTCCAGAACATCCGTCTTTTCAGCAATCTGACTGTGGCGGAAAATGTGAAGATTGCACTTCATCAGTCCCGCGCCGTGAATCCTCTGGATGTCCTCTTCCGCACAAACCGTTTTCGAAATGATGAAAAGATGATGGATGAAAAGGCTGCCCGTCTTCTCTCGCTTTTCAATATGGAAGAAAAGAAAAATGATTATGCGAAAAATCTTCCCTACGGAGAACAGCGCAAACTTGAAATCTGCCGGGCACTTGCGAGTCAGCCCAAACTGCTTTTGCTTGATGAGCCTGCTGCCGGAATGAACGGGCAGGAAACCGAAGAGCTGATGAAGATGATTTCGTTTATCCGCCGGGAATTCAAACTCACGGTTCTTTTGATTGAACACGACATGAAACTTGTGATGGGAATCTGCGAGCGCATTCTTGTGTTGAACTACGGAAGTGTGATTGCAAGCGGCCTGCCGTCTGAGATACAGAAGAATCCTGAAGTCATCCAGGCCTATCTTGGTTCGGGATTCGATGCCGAAGGAGGAGAGCAATGAGTGAACTCGAAGTGAAGGATTTGGTTGTCTCTTACGGAGCCATCAAGGCGTTGCGCGGAATTTCGTTCACAGTGGAAAAAGGGGAAATCATTTCTCTCATCGGTTCCAACGGAGCGGGAAAAACCACAACGCTTCATGCAATCAGCAATCTCATCAAAAAATCTTCCGGCTCGATTACATTCAAGGGAGAAGACATCACCTCTCTTGCGGCGGACAAAATCGTAAGGATGAATCTGATTCAAGTGCCTGAAGGACGCCGTGTTTTCGCAAATCTTTCAGTGAACGACAATCTGATGATGGGTGCTTATACGCGGAACGACAAAAGCGGAATCGAGTCCGACAAGCAGTGGGTGTTTTCTCTTTTCCCAAGATTGAAGGAGCGTCTTAAGCAGGATGCGGGAACTTTGAGCGGTGGTGAACAGCAGATGCTCGCCATGGGAAGAAGTCTTATGTCGCGTCCGGAACTTCTTTTGCTCGACGAACCCAGTATGGGACTTGCCCCGATTTTTGTTGACGAGATTTTCAGCATCATAAAAAAAATCAACGAAAATGGAACCACGATTCTGCTTGTGGAACAGAATGCATACAAGGCTCTGTCGATTGCAGACCGTGCCTATATTCTTGAGACCGGAGAAATTACCAAAAGCGGCAATGCTTCGGATTTGATAAAAGACAACGCTGTGAAGGCTGCGTATCTTGGCGGCTGAAAAAGGAGGACGTTTATGTTGGTAAAAGATGTAATGAAGAAAAATCCCGTGACGATTGCATCCGGTTCTTCTGTGGTTGAGGCAAAGGAACTGATGAAAAAACACGGCGTGAACAAACTCCCTGTGCTCGACAAAAACGGCATGATGGTGGGAATTCTTACGAAAAACGATTTGGTGAAAGCGTCTCCTTCCGATGCCACCACTCTCGATATGTTTGAAGTGAGCTATCTCTTGAGCCGCCTGACGGTAGACAAAGTGATGGTGAAAAAGGTGACCACCGTTTCTGAAACCGAGACTGTGGAAGAAGCCGCCCGTCTTATGGATGATTACGGAATCGGGTGTCTGCCGGTGCTTAAAGACAAACTGCTTGTAGGCATTGTGACCGAAAGCGATTTGTTCAAGGCATTCATTTTTATGTTCGGAACCCGCCATGCCGGTGTGCGTGCAACTTTCCTTATGCCTGACGAACCTGGGGTTTTGAGCAGATTTGCAGAAGTCCTCGCCGAAAAAAAAGGAAACATCGTTTCTTTTGTGACATCGGATATGGAAGACAATACCCGCAGAAAAGTCACCGTCCGCGTGACAGGCATTTCAAAAGCGGAACTTGAAAAAATCATTGCAGATTCAGGCTATGCTCTGGAAGACATCCGCAACGTCTGATTTGTAATCGCACGGATTCTCTGATTCCCGGACAGAGGATTACATTGAGAAATCTTTTCCAAGGTAAATCTCGCGGGCTTCAGAGGATTTGAGTATATCGTCTTTGGTTCCCTGCACAATCAATTCGCCGTTTGAAATGATGAGGGCTCTTTGTGTTATTTCCAATGTGTCGCGCACGTTGTGATCTGTAATCAGCACGCCGATTCCTTTTTTACTTAAAATCTGTATTATCTCTTTTATGTCCGCAACCGCAATCGGGTCGATTCCTGCAAAGGGTTCGTCAAGCAAAAGGAATTTCGGTTCAATGGCAAGAGAACGCGCAATTTCCGTGCGACGCCGTTCACCTCCCGAAAGAGTGTAAGCCGGCTGCTTCCTGATTCTTCCGATTGAAAATTCTTCAATAAGTTCTTCCAGCAGTGCTTTCTTTTGTTCTTTCGTCAAATCTCTGCGTGTTTCGATTACAGCCCAGATGTTTTCTTCCACCGTGAGTTTTCTGAACACCGATGGCTCCTGAGGCAGGTACGAAATTCCGGCCTTTGCCCTTTTGTACATCGGAAGCCCTGTGATTCTTTTTTCGTCAAGGAAGACTTCGCCCTGATTCGGTCTCAAAAATCCTACTATCATATAGAAGGTTGTCGTTTTGCCCGATCCGTTCGGTCCAAGAAGGCCTACAACTTCGCCGGTGTGCATGGAAAAATCAATTCCCTTCACCACGTGCTTTTTTCCGAAGGATTTGTAGAGTGCCTGTACCCGCAGACTGTGTTCGTTTTCAGCAGATTGTTTTTCCTCGTTTGCGGTGCTCATTGCACTTCCTCCTTCTCTTCGGTCTGAGTCTTCTTTTTTCCGGTGTCAGCAGACTGCGGCGGGGGAGTGGATTCCTTCGTGGAAACAGTGCCCCTTACCCGTCCGTCGAGAGCAATTTCGTTTGTGTCAAGATTAAGCTCAATCTCCTGTGCACGGAACATATCATCGCCCTGCTGCACCGTCGGATTTCCCGTGAGCGTGAGCGTCTGCTCTTTCTTGCGGTAGATTGCGTATGCCGCCGTGCAGGTGTTGTCTTTCTGTTTCAACAGTATGCTTATCTGCAGCACTGCGATTTCGGTATTCTGATTGTATTCGATGATTTCTGCTTCTGCTTCGACATTGTTCTGTATGTCCAAAAGATGCACCGAATCTTTCAATGTTGCCAGTTTGGTTGTGCGGTCGTAGGTGAGTGTGCCGCATGAAAAATCCATCTGACTTTCGTTGAGTTTTCCCTTTACGCTTCCCGTTGCGGTGATGAATCTGTAGTCGGGGCCGGAAAGTTCAATGCTGTCTGCAAAAAGTTCCATCGTTTCGGTCTCAACCTGCGCATTTCCCGAAAGAGTCGTTTTCTCGCCGTTCTTCTTTGTACTGCCTGTCATTCTGTCGGAGCGAAATGTGATTGTTTCAGCCTGAGCCGAGGTAAAAAGAAATGCAATCAGGCCCAGTAAAATCTTTTTCATTGTTCCTCTTCCTTGTTGTCAGTGTAAGTGCCGCTTACCGCATAGTCGAAAGTGAAAGACCTGCTCAAACCGCTTGCGGCAAATCCTCCTCCTTCCATCGTCATTCCGCCGTGAGAAATAGTAACAGTTTCTGCCGCGCTGGAAGTGAGCTGCTGTGTGATTCCGTTCCATTTTATGTTGTTCGCGTGAATTTCAAAGTCCTGGTCATTGCTTTTGATGTTTATGTCATTGAAAAGCGTGTAGATTTCGTTTCCCGTGTCAAGATTCAGAAATCCGCAGTTTCCCTGTGCATCAATCTTCATATCCTTCCAAGTGGTGAAGAACGCGTCTTTCGCATAAGAGGACTGATTATCCCTGTATTGCTCCAGCTCCGAGGCCTCAAGTCTGAACGAAGGATTTCCTCCCTTGTAGCGGGTGAATTTTGCATTGGTGAAATAAAGCTCTGGCACTTTGTCGTCCACAATCTGTTTCTGTTCGTATTTCAACGAGCAGGAAAAAATCAGCGGGACAAAAAAGAGGAAGATAAAAAACGGACCCGGTGTCTTTAGGAAAAATCTTTTCACGGAATCTCCTTTGGTGAATAAATGTCCACAATCTGCGGAACACCGGGAAGAGGAAATTTCCGCGTCACAAAAAAGACAAGTGCGGTGGAAATCAAAAGTCCCAGCAGCACCATAAGAGCCTTTGTTCCGTCACCGGCTGTCTTTCCGAAAAGAGATGCCGCAAACGGAGCGGAAAAGAATCCTGCAATGGCGGCGGCAATCGGAAACAAAAGCGAAATGATTCCCTGTATGGCCTGGGAAAACGGAGGTGCCTCAAGTGTTACGACGGTTCCGATTTCAAGAGGAAGTTCACGGGGATTTTCCACATTAAAAGTGGGGCAGCTGTGCGAACATTCTCCGCCGCAACCCATGCATCCGCCTTTCTGGAGAGGAGATACCGCAATTTTTTCATCATCCAAAGAAACCACAATTGCCTGCCGGGTCATATTCTATCTTCCTTGCACGCCCTTCATTCTCGCGGCACATTCTCTGGCACCCAACTGGTTTCCAAGCTCTTCGTAAGTGTCGCGCAGGTTGTAAAGTGCATCATAGTAGTACGGATTGATTGTGATTGCGTGTTCGAAAGCCTCTTCAGCGTTGCCGTAATCCTTCTGGTTGAAGTAGACCACTCCCAGATTGTTCCAGAAATGACTGTTGTAAGGATTCATGTCAAGACCCAGCACGCAGTAGTAAAGTGCATCGTTGGGTTTTCCCATGCTTATATATAGAGAAGAAAGTGTTTCAATAATCTCCTCGTCTTCAGGTTCAATCTCAAGGGCTTTTTCGATGGCGGAGCAGGCTGCGCCCAAATCACCGGAATCTCTGTACGTGAGCCCCAGATTGTACCAAAGCGTGTGGTTCTGATTTTCAAGAGAAATGGCTCTGATGAAACACGCAATGGCTTCTTTGTATTCACCCTTCATCGCCAGCTCAATGGCCTGATTGTTGAGTTTCTCGCAGTTTTCAAGCATCTTGGACTCCTTTTGCTTCGTGTGGAATCATCACCGAAAACAAAGCCTCTATTTTCTGCGCAGCACTGTTTTTTTCTCCGAACATCCTTCGGTATTCAGCGCATCCTTCGTTTATAAGGCCGGCTCCTTTTTCCCTGGCAAGACTGATTGCACCGCTTTCCTCCATAAGTGCGATTGCTTTTTCCACGGCAGGACTTTCAATCCCGTCTTTGCGTGCGGTCTTGAAGCATTTCAGCAGTGCCTCTTTTCTTTCTCCGCGTTTTTCTTCGTCCGAAAGGAAAAGCAGAACCGGAAGCGACTTCTTGCCTTCCACGATGTCGTCACCGCGTTTTTTTCCGGGATTTCCCGTGGTGAGATTCAGCACGTCGTCAATAATCTGGAACCCGGCCCCGATTTTTGCAGCCGTAGCCCCCGCATCGAGAGCCTCCTTTTCCGAACCGCCCGCGGCAAGAATCCCCAGTTGGGAAGCGAGAGAAGCGAGGGTGCCCGTCTTGCACTGAACCATCGCCATATATTCTGCCGGAGTGGGAAAAGATTCGTAATCCCTGTGCCACGAAATGTCCATCGCCTGTCCCAGATGAAGCCTGCGTGTCTCCTTTGCGTAAAGCGAATAAAATCTGAGTTTTTCCTCCGCAGAAAGAGAAAGCGTGTCGATGCAGGTTGAAGCCTCGAAATAAAGCCATGATGCCGCGTTTATTGCCGTGTCGGTTCCGTATGTAATATGTGCCGCCGGTTTTCCCCGCCGAGTGTCGGCTTTGTCTTCAATATCATCGTGAATCAAAGAAGCCGTATGAATGAATTCGACCAGCGGAACAAGATGAAATGCCGTATCAAGGGCCTTTTTTGTATCTGTTTTTCCCTCGGAGTAAGACTCAGCGCAAAGAACCAAAAGCAAAGGCCGCCAACGTTTGCCCCCCAAATCAACCAGACTGCGGGTTGGGGCTAAAAGCGGTGAAATATGCTCCGGTAAAACAGCTTCGTAAAGAGTGCCGAATGAATTCTCCAGCCATCCGTCTTGTGCGGAAACGGGCAGCGCGAGAGAAATTTCATGTTCTATGCGTTCAAGGTAAAAGCCAAAATCCATACCTATATTATAGTATATTTTCGAATGAAATACAATAATATGATTTCACTCCGTTTCCAAGTATGATTTTAGAGTGGCTGTCCAAAAAGCATTGTCATGCTGAACTTGTTTCAGCATCTACACTAGATATAGTCCATAGATTCCGAAACAAGTTCGGAATGACGGTATGCAACGAACTTTTTGGTCAGGGGTACCCGAAAGTATTGTCATGCTGAACTTGTTTCAGCATCTGCGCTGAATACAGTGCATAGATTCCGAAACAAGTTCGGAATGACGTTATGCAACGAACTTTTTGGTCAGGGGTACCCGAAAGTATTGTCATGCTGAACTTGTTTCAGCATCTGCGCTGAATACAGTGCATAGATTCCGAAACAAGTTCGGAATGACGTTATGCAACGAACTTTTTGGTCAGGGGTACCCGAAAGTATTGTCATGCTGAACTTGTTTCAGCATCTGCGCT
>AUXO011498600.1_pt1 | contig 13154 bp, 9 predicted proteins | sample 768731 | NCBI WGS metagenome assembly AUXO01 (sample SAMN02715735, study PRJNA202380) | gut metagenome | biome: sheep rumen | host: Ovis aries | place: New Zealand: Palmerston North
ACCGGACGTTATCCGGCATCCTGCCCTATGAAGCCCGGACTTTCCTCACCTGCGGTCTTTCGACACTTGCAGCCGCGATTGTCTGTACTACTCATATCTATTTATTTTAACAACATCTCTTTTATTTTGCAATATTTAATTCAAAGTTCTTGTATTTATTTTTTAACATAGCTTCAGACATATACTTCTACTGCTGATTTGCCTGACTTTCATTCTGATTTTCAATCTTACTTTCCTGAACCAAACGGTACACATTCAATCGAAACTTATCTTCTGTATTCATTCCAACAAATTCACACCCATATACATAGTGATTTTCTTTTGACTCTTCTTCATCAAAACGTACGATTCGAATAACTGCATGAACCGTTCCCATTCCATCAAAATGAATATTTGCATCAAAAAAAGTATCTTTCTCAAAATGAACCGGACTTGCAAATCCCATTCCTGTTTCAGAAATATCTATAACATCCACATCAACCGGCTTCTTTTTTTCTATTTGCTGACCTTCATGTATTACTTCTAATTCTTTCAGTTGGATGGTCGCACTTACTGCAATACGTTTTGCACGTCTGTTTTCTATTCCCATATACTTAGCCCCCTGCTATGTTCTTGTGTACATCTTACTGAATCTTATCCATGCGTTACTGTATTTCTTTTTAATACGGTAATGCAATTTTATTCTAAATGATTGAAGCTACTTTACCACATCTGATGCAATATACATGGCATCACCAAAACTAAAGAACCGGTATTTCTCTTTAACTGCTTCTTCATACGCATGCAAGACATGCTCTCTGCCTGCTAATGCAGAAACTAACATTACAAGCGTGGATTCCGGTAAATGAAAATTCGTAATCAAAGCATCTATTGCCTTAAAATGGTATCCCGGATAGATGAAAATCTGTGTCCATCCACTTGTTGCCGGAATTGTACCATCTTCTCTTGCAACCGATTCAAGTGTACGTGTACTTGTTGTACCTACCGCAATCACACGATGTCCACTCTTCTTTGCTTCATTTATCTTATCAGCTTCCTTTTGTTCCACCATATAGAATTCTGAATGCATATGATGATCCAATACATTCTCTTCTTTGACTGGACGGAACGTTCCAAGACCTACATGCAATGTAACTCTTGCAATCATAACACCCTTCTCTTCTATCTTATGTAATAATTCTTTTGTAAAATGAAGCCCTGCTGTTGGTGCTGCTGCTGATCCTTCATGCGTTGCATAAACCGTCTGATAACGATTCTTATCTTCCAGCTTATGTGTAATATATGGAGGAAGCGGCATCTGACCAAGTTCATCAAGAATCTCTTCAAAAATACCTTCATATGTAAACTTAATCAAACGATTCCCTTCTTCAACAATATCAATAATCTCACCAACAAGTTTACCATCACCAAAACTAATCTTTGCACCAATTCTGGCTTTTTTACCTGGTTTTACAAGAACCTCCCAAGTATCCTGCATATCCTCTTTCCGAGTCAGCAGCAATACTTCAATTGCTGCCCCCGTTCCGATCTTTTCACCGATTAATCTGGCAGGAATTACCTTTGTATCATTAATTACAAGGCAATCTCCCGGATTCAGATAATCAATGATATTACGAAATACCTGATGTTCTATTTTACCAGTTTCTTTATCAAGTACCATAAGTCTTGAACTGGAACGATCTGACAATGGATCTTGAGCTATCAGTTCTTCCGGTAAATCATAATAAAAATCATGTAAATTCAAAATATCAACCAAGCCTTTCTTAAGAACGTAATTCAATTCCGATTTCTGATAAGTCTGAAAGAATCTTCTCCATAATATCAGAAACATCTTTATCTTCTAATGTACGATCCTTTGCTCTGAATGAAATAGAGTAAGCGACTGATTTAAATCCTGTCTTAATCTGTGCACCTTCATAAATATCAAAGAGTTCATACTTCTCTAAGAGTGCTCCGCCACGCTTCTCAATAATCTTTTCTACTTCACCGACAAGAACGCTCTTTGGCATTACCATACTAATATCTCTTGATACAGCAGGGAATTTTGCGATGCCCTGATACTTACGGTCGAAGTTTGCAAATGCAAGAATTGCCGGCAAGTCAACAACTGCAAGATATGCACGTTCACCAATTCCATAAGTATCTGCAACATCCGGATGAACCTCACCAAGATAACCGATTTCTACACCCTGATAGCTCATCTTTGCCTGACGTCCCGGATGTAAGAAATTCTTACCTGCTTCCGGATTATATTCAACACGTTCTGTCATTCCTAACTTCTCAAAGAATTCTTCTACAACACCCTTCATTGTAAAGAAATCTCCATCGCCAAAGAATCCTAATGTGAACTGCTTTCTTTCATCCGGTAATTCTTCTGGATTCTCAGATGGAAGATAAATTGTAGCAATTTCATATAATTTAACATCTTTGTTTCTTCTGTTATAGTTCGTTGCAAGAGATGTCAACATGCCATTGATTGGAAGTGTTCTCATAATCGAGAAATCTTCTCCTAATGGATTCGAAATAACAACGGTCTTACGAAGTGCATCATCTTCTGCAATCTTTAACTTATCAAATACCTTAGGACTTTCAAATGAATATGTCATTGCCTGTGAGAATCCACAGAACTGTGCGATTTCTCTTGCTACATTTTCAACTGTATGTGCAAATGAAATACCACCCATTGTTGTATTGCCTGAAGGAAGCGTTGTTGGAATATTTGCATATCCAAAGAATCTTGCTACTTCTTCTGCAATATCAGCTGTTCTTAATAAATCCTGACGGAATGAAGGAATTACTAATTCGTTAGAAGCCTTATCATATTCAATCTCAAGACGACCGAAGTATTCCATCATCTCTTCAACGGATACATTTGTTCCTAATAATTTATTAATCTTTTCCGGTTCAAATGTAATGCGCACCTGTTCTTTCTTCTTAGGATATACATCAATCACACCACCAACAACTTCACCGGCACCAAGCTCTTCTACAAGCTGACATGCACGGTTCATTGCTGCAAGTGCATTTTCCGGATCTAAGCCTTTTTCAAACTTACCGGATGCATCTGTACGCATACCTAACTTCTTTGTTGACTTACGAATATTTGTACCATCAAATGTAGCAGCTTCAAATAACATTGTCTGTACGTCATCTGTAATCTTAGAATTCTGTCCGCCCATGATACCTGCAAGGCCGATTGCCTTATCAGCATCACAAATCATTAACATAGAATCATCTAAGATTCTCTCCTGCTCATCTAAGGTTTCGAACTTTTCTCCCTCTGCTGCACGTCTTACAACAATCTTCTTCCCTGCGATTGTATCTAAATCATATGCATGCATCGGCTGACCATATTCTTCCATAACATAGTTTGTAATATCTACAATGTTATTAATTGGTCTGATACCTGCTGAAGCAAGTCTTAACTGCATCCACTTTGGTGATGGAGCCAGCTTGATATTCTTAACAACTCTTGCTGTATATCTCTTGCAAAGCTCTGTATCCTGAATATCAACGGAAATATAGTCTTCTACCTTTTCATTATTCCCTGTTTCTGTAACAACCGGTGGATGGAATTCCTTCTTAAATGTAGCTGCTGCCTCTCTAGCAATACCAATGACACTATAACAGTCAACACGGTTATTTGTAATCTCATATTCATAAATCGTATCATGCAATCCGAGATATTCAATTGCATCAGAACCTACGACTGCATCATCCGGTAAAATATAGATTCCATCTTCTGCTGCATCCGGATAAAATTCTCTTGATGAACCAAGTTCTTCAATAGCACACATCATACCAAATGACTCTACGCCTCTTAACTTGCCCTTCTTAATCTTGATTCCATTTTCCGGTAATTCACCGCCATCGTGTCCGCCTGCAACACGACCGCCGTCTAATACAACAGGAACCTTCTGACCTGATGAACCAACCGGGATATTTGGTGCACCTGTTACAATCTGTACCGTCTCTGTTCCTACATTGACCTGACATACAACAAGTTTGTCCGCATCCGGATGCTTCTCAACTGATTCTACCTGTCCAATCACAATCTTTTCAAGATTCTTATCTAATGATTCAAATGATTCTACCTTTGTACCTGAAAGAGTCATCGCATCGCCAAATTCCTGTACAGATACGTCCTCAAGACCTGGTACCATTGCTTTTATCCAATTTAAAGATGTATTCATGATAATTTATATCCTTTCTGACTTTCCATTTGTTAAATATCTGACAAATCAGATATTCTATATTTGTAATATTTTCTATATGATGACATTAACGCTTTCTACATCCTATAGAACTTTAGAACTGCTTTAAGAATCGAATATCATTTTCGTATAATAATCTCATGTCATCGATTTCACGCTTCAAATCTGCAATTCTCTCTAATCCAATACCAAATGCAAATCCAGTGTATTTATCTTTGTCAATTCCACTCATCTCAAATACATGAGGATGAACCATACCACAACCTAAGATTTCAATCCAACCTTCACCTTTACACATACGGCAGCCCTTACCACCGCACTTAAAGCAGGTAACGTCCATCTCGGCACTAGGCTCTGTAAATGGGAAATGATGTGGTCTGAACTTTACCTTTGTATCCGGTCCGAAATACTGTCTTGCCCATTCTGCAAGTGTTCCCTTTAAGTCTGCAAATGTTACATTTTCATCAATAACCATACCTTCAATCTGATGGAAACATGGTGAATGTGTCGCATCTACTTCATCGGCTCTGTATACACGCCCCGGTGAAATCATCTTGATTGGGAGCTTGCCCTTTTCCATCTCATGCACCTGTACAGAAGATGTCTGTGTACGAAGTACAATTTTATCATTGATATAGAATGTATCCTGTTCATCCTTTGCAGGGTGATTTGCAGGAATATTTAATGCTTCAAAGTTATAATAGTCGAATTCTACTTCTGGACCTTCTACAACTTCGTAACCCATACCGATAAAAATCTTTTCTACTTCTTCAAGTGCAATTGTGTTTGGATGGCTGTGACCTACGTTATTCTTCTTTGCCGGAAGTGTAACGTCGATTACTTCACTCTTTAACTGTGCCTCTCTTAATGATGCTGCCAGATTCTTCTTTGCCTTTTCTAAGACTTCTTCAATGCTCTTTCTTGTATCATTAACAATCTGTCCAACGGCAGGTCTGTCTTCCGGTGCAACATCCTTCATTCCCTTTAATACTTCTGTCAGTTCACCTTTCTTACCTAAGAAAGCAACTCTGACCTCCTGTAATTTTTCAAGGGAATCTGTGGCATTAATCTGTTCTAAAGCCTTCTCCCTGATTTCCTGTAATCTTTCTTTCATCATTTCCTTTTTCCTCCATCTGAAAAAACCTAATTTTCATTTTAACATATGCATATTAATTGGCAAGTGAAAATTTACGATTTTTTTAATAATTTGATGTTTTTTTCACATTTCTTGCCTGATTTCGACGTTCAAAGTCCTTAATAATCGCCAATGCTTCATTCATATGCTCTGGATTATTATTCGTAACTTTCATAATATTTTCTTTTGCTTCTTCCATTAAATCTTCATTATCCTGAATCAGTTTTCGAAGCTGCTGCCGTCTCGTCGTCAGATTATGACGCACTTCTACCATCTCATTTCGGTTATATAACGCTTTAATTCTTGTAAGCCAGATTTGTGTATCATACACACCCAGCTGCTTTAACACTGACTGTAAATCTTCTTCTGCTTCATTTAAATGCGATGTCAAAAGCACTACTTTTTTCTGTTCTTCTTTCATTTCAAGGTATGCATTGAACTTCTTTGCCAATTCATAAGAACTTTTCACGGCATACTTTGCATAGCTGTAATTTAAGGTATTCGCTGCATTAATATATTTAATCTTAACTTTATTCAGCAAGGTGGTCGCCCTGTTTAATTTCTTTTCTACAACAAGTACTTCCCGTTCTGTCATTCGCTGAATTGCAAACATCCCAACAGCAATGACTGCACTTAAAAATGTTACCACCAGAAACAGTCCGATATTCTTTGCATCATCCATGACAATCGTTGCCATCGTAAACAGTCCAAAAATAATAACCAGACCAACTAACGATATTCTTGATATCTTACGGACATGCAGCTGTCTTTTTGTCAAATCCTGTGCATCAATCCGAAGCGATAACCGCTCTCCCTCTAAGATTCTCATATCTCTTTTGACTGCTTCATAATAAGATTCTTCTTTTTCGAGGTACTTGAGATTCTTATCAAACTCATCCTCTATCATCTCCATCCTATGATATGCACTCGCCGACAGACGTTTCTCGTCAGACTTATACATTCTCCTGTCAACCGTCAGATTATCTACACGTTCTGCAGCCTGCGCAAGCTGTTTTACCATATATTCCGGACCTGCTTCAATCATTTGCACATCGGAGAATTGTCTCGTCACCTGATTATATTCATGCATTGCATCTTCAATCCGAAGGGAAGCATCTTCCATCTCCTTGCATTGATTTTTTATGTAATTACTAACACCGTCATCTAAACGTTTTGCCTTTTTTGCAGTCTTTGCTGTTTTTTCCTTCTTTGGCTGCTGTGCTGCAATATGCGTTACGTTTCCAAGCAGTTCATTAAAGTATTCCTCTTCATTATTGGTCGTAGACATTTTATCTGTCTGATTGGCTGCCCCGGCACGTTCTTTTGATAAATTATTACGCAGATGCTTTTTTTCAATCTCTAATTGTCTTTCCTCATCTTCCATCTCTCGTTGCGCAAGTTTTCCGGAAAGTCTCTCTCCTTGCTGCGTACTTTTTGGCATATCACTGCGGTTAATTTTATCTACCGCATCCATAAGATCTTTTGCCTGTACACTGTTTAACAGCTGGTCAAATCGCTCTTCTTCTTCCTGTGCACGCTTTTTCGCTTCATATGCCTTATCATAACTGCTGAGTGCCTTTTTCTTTTTATCGTGAATATACACATCCGGATCTTTCTTTCTGACCTGATGGTTGTATAATTCATATTTTCTTTCAAACTGATTCACAAGATCTGTGACGCTCTGATCCTGAACTTGATTTTGCTCCGTATCTTCTGTATCGTACTCTTCTTCCTGAAATGACAAATCTTCCAGATTATCTAAATCATATTCTTCATCGTACGAACGTTTTATACTCTTAAAAATCCCCATCTTATTCCACCTATGATGTATACTTTCTATAATTTTGCTTCCAGATATCAAGCAGTGCATCGATGTCTGTATAATACTGTGCCACCTGTCCTGCATCTTTTTTCTGTGCTGTCACTTGAATGTTTCTGTATATATCCTGATATCTTGCATTATCTACCGCATGGTGATACTCCTGCTGTAAAACTTCTTCCGTATGATTTGCATCCGTTTTTTCTATCTGCTCCTGACCTGCTGCAAGACGCTTTGCATGCAGCTGTGCCTTTTTCGACACTTCTCTCTGTCCGATGCGATATGCCTCTGCAAAACAGTCTGCTGCCTGTTCATAAAGAAACATCCTCGCATATGCCACCCCCATATTGTGATGAACATCCGCATAAAATGCCCCCGGCAACGATACATCCGCCTGTCCTTCTATAATCTTTGCATATGTAGCAATCGCTTTGTAATAATTTTCATTTTTTAGAAAGGAATCTGCTCTGGAACGAAACCGCTCATGCGTATTTTGTGTATTAAGTGTCTCTAATATATCTTTTAACTGCGTTATTTCTTCATCATTATAGTAATCAACATAATTTAAAATCGTAACAATAATCTGTGCAAGTCCTTCTTTGTGAGACAACATATAATCAATACGGTCTGCCAGTGCATATTCTCCCACGCCTTCCCGAATAAAACGTAATAAATCATCGTTAATAAAATCCATTTCTATCAGATAAATATTATGATATATATAATAACTCAATTCTTCCAGCGAATATACTGATATGCCTGCACTTTCGATATAGAACGGTTCTGTTGATTCTTTCGTGCGGCACAGAATTAATCCACTCATGATATCACTTCCTCTTTTCCATCCTGTTTATCCTCTAATAATATTTGCTGCGTAATTACCTTTTGGGAACTTTCTGCAAATTGTCCAAATCCTCTGTCTTCAATTGTAATCTTCACAGCCGTTGCATCTGCAAAAGCAAGTGTCATGCGAATTCGTGTCTTTTTATCTTCCCGATACGGAATCTCACTAAGATCTATCTGTGATTCTAAAACCACCTCGTTATTCCATAAGCGCAATGTATATGGAATGACACGAATATCATCAACAATAAAATCCAATGTTCTCTCAGACATATACCAATTTGTTCCGGCTTTTACAAGACGCATAATACGTTCCATTCCGCGTTCTACAATCGGAATATCCATTCCCACCTGAATTCGATTTGTACAAGCTAACAGTACATGGTCAAACACATCCTGATGAACGTCTTCATATGCTCCCAAACATGCACCACGTACAAATAAATTCTGTCCTGAAAATGCCTTTCTTCCCGTGCACAGCATCTGTGTAAATTCTTTTGAAAATGTATTTCCTAAAAAAACTTCTCCGGTCAGATATATCGCAGACTGCGTTCTTGGTGGAATTGCATTTTGTATACAATCTATCAACTCCGCCTCTACTTCTGCAAATGAAATCTCTTTTCTTGCCGCTGCCATGAGACGTTCACTGTCTGATACCGTACATTCTTCTAATATCAGTCCATCCTGTCCGCTGCGCTGTGTATAATATCTGTGTATCCGAAGTCCCTTTCTGTCATATTCTATCAACGCTACTCCCGATACATATAATTCCTGCTTTTGACTGTACGCATAATAGGCACAACTTTCTTCATGGCTGATAAACATCCAGCTTTGTTTCGGCATAAGCAGCCGTTCCATCGCCTGTCGGATTACATCTAAGATATTCTTTGTAAATGGTGCAACGGTAATGCCTATTTTTTCGATTTTCGTTCTGCCTGCATGCGTTTTGGCTCTATCGAGCAATTCCTCTAAAAAACGTGCTAATATCAACACATCCACCTGTTGTGGCCTGTCTGAAAATAATTGTTCGACTCCCTGAGGCAATGCATATTCTGCAACATTATCATTCGGCTGTACCTGTATACATCTGCTTTTTTCCTGATTTGAATAATAACACATCTGTACACCAGCCGCCGTCAAATCAATTCCTATTATCAGTCCTTCATTTGCATCTTTTTGTGATTGCATTACACATTTCCTCCCTATAATGGACGGAATAATTCCCGCACTACATAATCCTGTATACAATAACTTTCCATCATCTTCTTTAATGATACCATATCATGCAAATCTTTACTTGCAAACATTTCATTCATATAATCGTATCTGTTATCCACTGATATCGATGCACAATTATCACAGGTAAGATTATGCACTTCTGTCTGCTGATCCGTATTCCCATCTTCTGTAAAATAGAACCGTAGTGTTTCTCCATAAAAAAGTGTGAATACCTGTGTAAATACACCGCCAATTGCGCTTTTCATCGTTTCTGTTTCGTAATTTTCTGCATTTTCTCTGGCATAGTGTATTTCAACCTGTGCCCGTGGATTGGTCCGATATTCTATAATTGTTTTATCTATGAGATTATACGGAAGCTGTATTTCTCCTCTCAAATTCTGAAAGAATGCATACAAATGATTCTTTGCACACAATTCATCAATATATTGCTGTGCAAATTCTTTCTGTTCCATCGTCAGAATATTTTCTTCCCGACTGTGCTCTTTATGCTGCTCTTTTACCAGCTTCGCATAATGTCTGACTAAAGCAAGCTGACACACCTGTATCAACGGTTCTCCATACGATGCCATACGTTCCAATGCAAAATAGACCTGCTCATCCTCCTGTCTGTCATGTACAAATGCCTGATAACAACGGTAATTGACATACGCACGCTGCACTTCCTGCTGCACACCATGCAAATGATACCCTGTATACACTTGTGACAATCTGTCTGAACATTCTCTAGTAAACAACATCTGCGATATAAGACGTTCTTCAAGCTCCCGTCGTTCCACATCGAAACTGTCGCATGCCTTCCATAAAACATACATCTGTGTATTATCTGCATTATAATATTTTGAAAGATATGTTAATACTTCCCGGTCATATTTACGTAATTTTAACAGATATACACACAGTTCAAGCAGTAAATCATCCTGCTTGTCCTGTTCATTATATAACTGCGCAAAATGGTGTACCAATCGGAATAATACAATCGTTGAAATTCCTTTATAACCATATTGAGAAACATAAAACAATGCCGCATCATATTTGTAATTCTGTACAAATAACTCTGCCATCTGCATAGCTGCCGCCCTCGTGCAATCTTCCATGCGAATATCTGCTGCAATATCCATAAACTGTGCATCCCGATTTTCATAGAAATACTGAACAAGCCAGCTTGTAAGCTGCCGACGGTAAAACATACTCAAACGCTCATATGCCAGAACCCTTCTGCAGTTTGCAATCGTCTCTGCATCAATATAGGTCTGCTCTTTTGCCTGTTCCTGCAAATAAATCTGAATGTTGATATTTTCCTGATTTGCTGCAACAACTTCCTGTCGCAATTGTGAATCTTTTAACACACGTTCCTGTTCATACGGTACATTTCCACAATGTCTGATTCCATTCTCATCTTCAAACGTAATTCCGCAATCCGTTGTATACATCTGAATATATGCAACGGAATGTACCAGCGGATAGACCATTTCCATATCAAATTCCTTATGTTTTACAATAACACGGCAAACGGATGCATCATAGCATGTAATTTTATATGCAAAAGAAAGTCTGCTGAAAAACTCTTGATTTTCTTCTGACAATGTAAGTTTCTGACTGAAATAGTCATAGATTCGAATCAGATTGCCATCAATATGACGCAGCTGCATTTGTTCTCTTGCAAACTGTTCAATTTGTGCTGCATATGCCTTCATAATCTCTGTATTATTTGCTTCATTTGTTAAAATATTGGCATATAAATATGCTCTATTTTCATAGTCCAGATTCGCCTCATACGCAAAATATCTCAAAACCATCTGTGGAAGATGATGCATCTTTGATTTATCCATACTTGCAATATAATATTCATACAATCTGGTAATACGTAATTTGCGAAGTACTCCCTTTTCATAAACCGTGAAATATTCAGGTCCAATAAGTTCATTCCGTACCATATGTGTTACCAGCACATTTAACATTGCATCATCACTAAATAAACTGTTAAGTTTTTCCAGAAGCTGTAACTCACGATAAGGAATTACCTTTTCTGATTCCATCCGTTCACAGATATATTCTGCCAGATTTTTATGAATCACTCCGTACTTACAGCCAAAATGCAGAACTTCCAATTCAAACGTATTAAATACACGAATCAGCATTGGCTGCTCATTTAAAATATTTAACGCTTCATAATACATGACCGGACTGCGGTGTCCATTATGAAACATATCCTTGATTCTTGCCAAACGCAGACTCAAATTCTTCTCTCCTGTACTATCCAAATAGAATAACATCCACAATAACTGCCAGTTATCATTTCCATTTTCATAAAGATGTAATACTGTCTGGTAAGCCTGTTTCGTTATTAAAATATCTTTATGATACAATGAATCGACATACAGATAATAACAATATACAATTACATTCTGCTGCATAATATCCGTAATTTCGCCCTGTATATTATCCAGAATCCAGCCTGCATCCTCTGTTCTTTGCTGCATAATATATAATTGTGCCTGCATCAGTTTAAATGTTATATCATCCGGTGCAATCCCACGTACACGTTCCAAAATCCGGTTTGATTCCTCTAACCACAATTCAACCGGCTTCTTTAACATTCTGTATGCCAAATATCCCTTTGTCAGTTCATAGCGTGCCTGCATAATCTCCCGATGTGATAACAATTGTTCTTCCTGATTGTCTGTGCAAACCACTTCTACTTCATAAACAAGTTCCTGTGATGCTGCATGAATATGAATCGCAGCCGTATTGATACCTGCATGCAGCTTCTCTTTTTCGATGACATAATCTACAATGCATTTGTTACCCGTAAAATCCTGCTCTGTGAGTCTCTGCTTTGCAAGATGTACAAACGGTGCATCAGCTTCCATTGTCAACGCAAAATGTCCCCAATAACTCTTATTTATGAGTATCTGGTCTTTTTCATTTTGTGTAATACGTCCAAATTCCTTGCGTGACTCTGCTAATTCAAAATGAACGGCACTCTTTTTCTTTGCTGCAATCAAAAATTCTTCCATTGCAACCGCAACGTCATGATTCTTTGACAGCAGTAAGTACATATTAGAAAGATATGCATTATCTCCTAAAAATACATTTGTAAACTGTTCTGACAAGAATACCTGTTCTGCTTCTTTCGGCGCAATCTGCAACAAATTTGCAAACTGCAGCAAATTATGAATCATACCTATACTCGTATGATACTGTGCCCTCACAATATGAAAACAGTAAGGCACTTTATATTCTCCCGCACTCGTTACAAAATAAAATGCCCCTTCAATCTGTTCATCATCCTGTAAATCTTTTGCTGTTACCTGATAAGAAATCACCACATGACTTCCCGCAAAATAAGGTTCTGCTATTACAACTCTTGCATCCTCTGAATATACCACGCCTTTAAAATAGGCAGATGCATCCAGTATCACTTCTCCCTGGAAAGAATCTCCGCAAAGAATTTCTTCCTGAATTTGTGTTTTATCGATTTTGACTTGTGCAACTTCATATATGAAATTCCCTTTCGCAAGTCTCGTTATATTATCTTTCATCTTAAGCATCAGCCTCCGATTGTATTCTGTGTAAATGTGCCCGTATCTGCTTTTCATAGCCATTATCTACCGGTTCATAGAATTTGGTTCCTTCAACGGCATCCGGAAGATACTGCTGATGCACATAATGATTCGGATAATCATGTGCATACTTATAGCCTTCTCCGTGTCCTAACTTCGCTGCTCCTTTATAATGTGCATCCTGTAAATAGACCGGAATCGGTGCTGTCTTCTGTGACTTCACAATATCTAATGCACGGTCAATTGCCAAATATGCAGCATTACTCTTTGGTGCACACGCTACATATGTAGCTGCCTGTGACAGAACAATTCTCGCTTCCGGCATACCAAGCCTTTCGACT
>AUXO017398356.1_pt1 | contig 13154 bp, 15 predicted proteins | sample 768731 | NCBI WGS metagenome assembly AUXO01 (sample SAMN02715735, study PRJNA202380) | gut metagenome | biome: sheep rumen | host: Ovis aries | place: New Zealand: Palmerston North
TTCATTTGGGGTATGTGTGGTGAAAACCAAGATTATGATGATATGGATCATATTTTAACAAAGGATTTAAAGTAATATTTAAAAGAAAAAGACATTGGAAACAATGCCTTTTTTCGAAAATAGTATATGAGGTTTTATGAAGCTTTTAGGTTTAGAAAAAAAATATGAAGGTAATTTCTTAACATATTATGTTGCAAAATATGAAAATTCTTTAGGTGGAATAAAGTATTATGAATTTGTATCAAGAGATAAGAATTTAACTGTTGATACATTCCATAATCATAATGCACAAGGAGTTGGAATGGTTTGTTTTTCTACTGATAGAACAAAAATACTTATGCAAGAAGAATTTAGAATGGCAACTAATGAATGGGTATATAACTTCCCTGCAGGCTTGATTGACGATGGTGAAGATTGTTATACTGCATGTAAAAGAGAATTAAAAGAAGAAACTGGTGTTGATTTAGTTGAGGTTATTGCAATGCTATCTCCATCATATGCTTCACAAGGTACAAGCGATGAAGAGATGAATATTGCGATAGTTACATGTGAAGGTGAAATTAGACCATCAGATTCTCCTATGGAAGAAATAAGAGCCAATTGGTTTACTAAAGAAGATGTAAAAAAGCTTTTAGATAATAATGCGTTAATGTCAGTAAGAACACAAATGTTTTGCTGGCAATGGATTAATGAAAAATAATTTTACTCTTATATCAAATATTAATTATGCTATTTTATAAATAATAGGAGGTAATATTAATGGCTACAGGTTATAATAATTTTAAAATTTTGATTACTAAAATAAGTAGACAAATACATCAAATAGAAGAACATGAAATGAGGGCTATTAATTTAAAAAGTCAACATATTTCTTGTCTTTATTACCTGTTATTAAGTGAAAAGTTAAGAGCAAAGGATATAGTAGATTATTATTTAGAAGATAAAGGTCAAGTATCAAGAAGCTTAGATTTTTTAGAAAAAAATGGCTATATTGTTTGTGAATCAACTGCACAAAAAAGATATAATGCATATTATTATTTAACTGATAAGGGCAAAGAGATTGCAAAATATGTAGAAGAAAAGATAGATGAAATAGTATTCAAGGTTTCTGATTCTCTATCTGAAAAAGAACGAATTGTTATGTATAAATGCTTAAGTACAATCAGTAAAAATTTAGAAAAAATAAAAGAATAAGTAACAAATTAAAGGGCTGTGAAAAACTTAGTTTTATTCACAGCCCTATTTTTATAAATATTTAGTTATGCTCTATTAGATGAACCTAATACATCACGCATTTTATGTTGTACAGCTTTTGTAATATTATCTCTTGCAACACCTAATGGTTTTCTTGGGTCGAAGCAAGAATTATTGTCTAACATATATTTTCTCATTGAAGCATATGATGCAAGACGGATATCTGAGTCAATATTAATCTTACATACAGCCATTTTAGCAGCTTTTGCAAGTAAATCCTCAGGAACACCAATTGCGTCCTTCATATCTCCACCAGATTCCTTAAACATTGCTACATATTCTTGTAAAACCGAAGATGCACCATGTAATACAATTGGGAATCCAGGTAATCTCTTTGATACCTCTTCTAATATATCAAATCTTAGCATTGGCTTTGTACCTGGCTTGAATTTGAATGCACCATGAGATGTACCAATTGCGATGGCAAGTGAGTCAACACCTGTTCTTTTAACAAAATCTTCAACCATATTTGGATCAGTATAAGAAGAATGTTCTACATTAACTTCATCTTCAACACCAGCTAATGTTCCAAGTTCACCTTCAACTGTAACATATGGAGTATGCTTATGAGCATATTCACAAACTTTCTTTGTTAATGCTACATTTTCTTCATATGGTAAAGATGAACCATCAATCATAACTGAAGTGAAACCTGAATCAATACAATCTTTGCATGTTTCAAATGTATCACCATGGTCTAAATGTAATGCAATAGGTAAACCTGAATCTTTTACTGCAGCGTCAACCATTGCTTTTAAATAAAGAGGATTAGCATAATTTCTTGCTCCTCTTGAAACTTGAAGAATAATTGGAGAATGCTCAAGCTTAGCAGCTTCAACAATTCCTTGAATTGTTTCCATATTACAAATATTGAATGCTCCTACAGCATAGCCCTCATCGTATGCTTTTTTAAGCATATCTAATTCATTTACTAGTGGCATAATAATACCTAACCTTTCTATAATTACCAAAAGAATTATATCTCAAATAAAGATAAATATAAAGGAAAAATTAAAATAATTATTAATATTATATTAATAATACATTTTTACAATTGATAACAGCTTTTATTATTTTTATGAAACTTGATACTTTTTAATAAATTTAGTATAATAGCATAAAAGTAGTGGTGATAAATATGAATAAAGATTTTTTAAAGAGATTTGAAAAAAACAAAGATGAATTAACTGGACTTTTTAGACGTGATGCTTTATCTGCATATATGGATAAGCTTACAAGAGATGAAATTCCGTTTTCATTTGTTATTTTAGATATTGATAACTTTAAAACAATAAATGATAGTTATGGTCATCAAATTGGTGATTATGCATTAAAGCTTGTTGCGGATTCATTAAAGGCTGTAGTTGGTGACAAGGGCGTTGTTGGTAGATTTGGTGGAGATGAATTTATTTTCGTTTTCCCTGAACTAGTTGAATATGATGATGTATGGCATATGCTATTAAATATTTTACAGTCAGCATATGAATTAAGAATTCCTGATACAGAGGTTAAAATAACATATACTGCAGGTGTATCTAGATATCCTTTAGATACAGATAATATTGATGTATTATTAAATCTTGCAGATAAGGCTTTATATCGTGGTAAGGTTAAGGGAAGAAACTGCTTTATTATTTATTTAAAAGAAAAACATGGAAATATAAACCTTCAAACAATAAGAGAAAAGGTTTATGATCCAATTAATTTACATGCAAAAATCTATAGAATGCTTACAAGTGATGATGATACATCAAATAATATTAAAGCAGTCTTAGATTTTATTGGCGCATATTTATTAATAGACCATGTATGTATGGAAGAGAATTCTAGATTATACTTAGATTATTATCAACCTATATCTATAAAAAGAGATTATGAACCATATAGTGAAGAGAGTATAAAAGAAGTATTTAGAGATAATGGAGTATTCTATGAGAATTCAACTTTATCATCAAGAGAAAAATATAAGATTATAGATGAATTTAAAAAACAATCAATATATGCAGCTTGTATAGCAGAAATTAAATGCTATGGAAAATCATTTGGTTTTTTAAGATGTGATATGTCAAATGTTAATACAGGTAGAGTATGGCAAAATGATGACTTAGTATTAATTGAGACTGTAGCTAACCAAATCGCATTAGTATTATATATTGATAGTCTTAAACAATTAATAGATTAATTTGAAGCCCTATTTAGATTTTCTAGTTCTATACCCTATCAAGCGTAAGAACCAGATTTTCAATAATAGGGCTTTAAATAATATTTTTTATTAATATAACTAATGATATAATAAAAGTAGAGGTATTTTATATGATTAAGGTATATGGGTCAAAAATGTGTCCTGATTGTAGAAATTTAGAATTGAATTTTAAAAAATTCAATATAGAATATCTATATTTAGATATAAATAGTAGTTTAAAAAATTTAAAAGAATTCTTATATTATAGAGATTCATACCCCTATATTTTTGATAGATTAAAATCTATAGGAGATATAGGTATCCCATGCGTTATTGATTGCAATAATGTTTTTACTGATTGGGAAGGATTTCTAATTAATAAAGGATATACTGATTTAGAATATGAAGAATCTAGTGTATCTTGTAGTATAGATCATAAGAATTGTTAATTTGGAGTAATATATGATTGAATATTTATTTGGTGGGCTTACTACTTTAGGTATTATTGCCCAGATTTTATCATTAATAGGTAATATTTTATTTACAAGTTCTAGTTTATTTAAAAATAGACATTTAATATTAATATTACAATGTATAAATCATGTATTATCTATGATTGCAGAAATTATCCAAAAACTTTTTGCAGGAGTAGTACAAGAGGTTGCATCATTAACAAGAAATATTATATTAATGTTTGTTAAGGATGACAAAAAGGTATTAAAAATTGTTGTAATTTCAATTATTACTCTTTTAGCTGTTGGTGTTGGTATTTTTGTAAATATTTATGTTTCTTCTAATAAGTGGCAAGGTTATTTACCTATTGCTGCAACATTAATATATACAACTTTCTTACTTGTTGCGTTTGTAAAAAATCCTGGCCCTATTCAGTCTGAAGCATTGATTAAGATGGGATTATTCTTATCTTCTTTATGTTGGGCAGTATATGGAGTTAGTGATGAAGGTAAACTTTACGCAATTACTGTATTTAATATTTTAACAATCATTTCTTGTATTGTTTCTTATGTACGTATTGTAAAGATACATTATAGAATAAGAAAACATAAACTTACATACCAAGAAGCTAATGCTATGGAATTAAAACGAGAAGAAGAAATGAGAGAAAAATTCAAAAAAAGAAGAGAAGAGTTCCATAATAGAAGATTAAAAAAAGAAGAAGATAATATTTCAAATAATTAAAAAAATAATGCATTTCAAATATAAAAGCAAGGATTTCTTTAATAGAAATCCGATTTTTATTTTAAAAAGTAAAATTATTACTATTAATTTTAAACTAAATAATTTATAATATAGTATAATGAGAGGTATTTATAGTTATGAAAGTTAGAGATGAATTTAGTAAAAATATGGTCTCAACTCAGGAATTACCTACTCCTGAGGAAATCAGAAAAATGTATCCATTATCTGATGAATTAAAGGCCATTAAAGAAAAAAATGATAAAGAAATAAGAGATATTTTTACAGGTAAGAGTGATAAGTTTATTCTTATAATTGGACCTTGTAGTGCTGATAGAGAAGATGCAGTAATCGATTATGTAAAAAGATTAAAGAAGATATCAGCTGATGTATCTGATGTATTAACTATTATCCCAAGAGTTTATACAGGAAAGCCAAGAACAACTGGTGCTGGTTATAAGGGATTAGTACATCAACCAGACCCAACAGGTCAACCAGATATGTTAAAAGGTATTATTGCAGTAAGAAAGCTACATATGGATGTATTAAAGGAAAGTGGATTCTCTGGTGCTGATGAAATGCTTTATGCTGAAAATTATGCATATGTTTCTGATTTGTTATCATATATTGCAGTAGGTGCTAGATCTGTTGAGGATCAATCTCATAGATTATTAGCTTCTGGTATGGATGTACCAGTTGGTATGAAAAATCCTACATCAGGTGATTTATCAGTATTAATGAATTCTATTCTTGCTGGTCAAAGCCCAACAACATTTATTTATCGTGGATGGGAAGTTGAAACTAAGGGTAATGATATGTCACATGCTGTATTAAGAGGCTATGTTGATAAACGTGGTGTATCACATCCTAATTACCATTATGAGGATTTAGCTACATTAGCTAAGCTATATCAAGAAAAGGGATATAAGAACCCTGCATGTATTGTTGATTGTAATCACTCAAATTCAGGTAAGCAATTCCTAGAACAAATTCGTATTGCAAAAGAAGTACTTCACTCAACAAGACATAATCCTGAAATATTTAAGTTAGTTAAGGGATTAATGATTGAATCTTATATTGAAGATGGCAATCAAAAGGTTGATGGCGGATGCTATGGTAAATCAATTACAGACCCTTGCTTAGGTTGGGAAAAGACTGAAAAATTAATTCATGATATTGCTGAATTAAGAAGAGGCCATATATCATAAAAAATAGGTGATGCATATGCATCACCTTTATTTTTTGTATAATGATTTATCTATTGGTTTAAAATTATCAAATATATGAAGATCTTTTTCTAATAACATACATGTAAAATCATAGCATTTTTTTGCATCTACAATAATTGAATTTGCATTTCCAAATTTAAAATATGAAGCAATACCTAATTCAATCATAGGTTCTTCAAGTTTTATATAATGCTCTGATAGATGTGGGTTTAGGGTAGAGTAATGCTTTTTCATATTATACTCTTTTATAATATCACCCTTTTTAGAATAGAATTTATATGCGTGTTCTGATAATCTATTAGGTACATTATATTTTTCTTCAATAGAATGTATAAAGGTATTTTTGGTTAAAGATGCACCTAAAAATAATATTTTAGCATTTATAGTATGAAGCATACCAAAACAAGAAGTATCTGATACTGGAGTTTTTTGATTGTCATCATATTTAATATAATCTATATTCTTGCCATATAATACTATAGAATGAGTAGGATGAAAGCTTCTTATAAATCCCATTCTTAATGCAATGTTTGGAAGAATTCCAACACAAGAATTTTCTTGTTCTAAATCTAATACATCTAAATCCTTATTCATAAAACTCCATGTATGAGAAGGCATCATTATAGTACCATCATAAAAATATTCTTTTAATGCATTTATTAAACCTATAGCACCAAATTCGATTTCTCCAATCGCTTTAAGAGAGGAATGAATCATAATGCTATCATTTGATTTAAGTCCTATTGATTTTAGAGTATTAAATATATCTTTTTTAGTAAGCATTTAAAATCACCAAATGTGATTATACATTATTAATATTAATTAATAAAGCCTTTTTAAAAGATTGAAAAAAATACTAATTGTGCTAAAATTAAAGCACTGAATTTGAAAAGAGGTTGATAATTATGCCATGTACAACAATATTAGTTGGCAAAAAAGCAAGCTATGATGGTTCAACTATGATAGCAAGAAATGATGATAATCCATCAGGTACATTTCAAGAAAAAGATTTTTTAGTTGTAACTAAGGATATGCAACCAAAGCTATATAAAACTAAAATATCACATATAGAAATTCCATTAAATGAAGAACCTTTATCATATACTGCATTTCCAAATGTTACTAAAGAAAATGGTATATGGGCCGCATCAGGAATCAATTCATTAAATGTAGGTATGACTGCAACTGAAACTATTACATCTAACCCAAGAGTATTAGGCGCTGATCCATATACTAAGGATTTATATAACAAGATAACATCAGGTATTGGTGAAGAAGATTTAGTGGTTTTAGTATTACCATATATTAAATCTGCAAGAGAAGGTGTAATAAGACTTGGTATGTTACTAGAAAAATATGGTACATATGAGCCAAATGGAATTGCATTTAATGATAAAGATGAAATATGGTATTTAGAAACTATAGGTGGACATCATTTTATCGCAACAAAAATTGACGATGATAAATATGTATCAATGCCAAACCAATTAGGTATAGATAATTTTGATTTAGATGATGCATTAGGTGAGCAAAAGAAATATATTTGTTCAAAAGATTTAAAAGAATTTATTAGTAATAATCACTTAGATATTAATAACAATAATAAATTTAATCCAAGATTAGTTTTTGGCTCTCATGATGATTCAGATCATGTGTATAATACTCCAAGAAGCTGGGCTATAATGAGATACTTTAATCCACGTACTTTTAAGTGGGATGGAACTGATGCAACATATACACCTGAATCAGATGATATTCCATTCTCATTAGTACCTGAACGTAAAATTACAATAGAAGATATGAAATGGGCTTTATCTAATCATTTCCAAGGTACTTTATATGATCCATATTCTAAAGTAGAATCTCCATTAAAAAATAAATATCGTTCTATTGGTGTGAATAGAACATCTTTAATTGCATTACTACAAATAAGAGGGTATATGGATGATTTAAGACAAGGTATAGTATGGTTTAGCTTTTCATCTAATGTATTTAATCAGCTTGTACCATTCTATAGTAAAGCAACAAAAGTACCAAGCTATTTTAGATGTAAAAAAGCAATTGATGTAAATACATTTTATTGGGCAAATAGATTAATAGGAGCACTTGCTGATGCAAACTATGATAAAACTATTACAGATATTGAAAGATATCAAGCAAGTTTAATGTCAAAATGCCATGAAATTATTACTAAATATGATAATATAAAAGATATAAATATAGATATGTTAAATGATGCTTGCAAGGAAATCGCAAGTGTTGCAAAATATAAGACTTCTCTCTTATTAAATAAAGTTTTATATATAAGAAGTATGAATATGAAAAATAGTTATCAAAGAAGCGATAATTAAATCTTTTACAAATCATAAAAGATGTAGTATAATAAACATATAATAATGCTTTCTGGGGGGGTTAATATATGCAGGATAATAATATTACTAAAGAACAGGAAGAAAAATTAGCTAAGAAAAAAGAAGCTAAAGAAAAAAGAGAAAAGTTCATAAAAGAATACAAAAGATATATAGTTGTTGGTGCGTGCTATGTCGCATTCATTGCTATTATTTTAGTATTAATCATTGCTTCTATGGCAACAGGTCCTAAAAGAATTAAGGACGGAAGAGGCTGGATTAAATATTATTACGATGGTAAGAGTGGCGATGAGGTTGTAGTATGGGTAGATGAAGGCACTAACCAATGTAGCTTTGAATATGGTTCATCTGATGGTAATAAGGAAACTATTTATTATTACACATTAGAAAAGAAGAAGTCATTAACTGTTTATACAGATGAAGCTAAAACAGATTTCTATGCATTCTTTACAATTGGTAGATTATATGATTTAACACCAATTGCTTATAAATATTTTACAGAAGAATTATCAGATGTTTTAGGATTCAAATATAACGCAAATCACCAATTCCATGCAATAGATGATTATGTATCAGAAGATTATGTTACTGACACTATTACATTATCAGGTGGATTAGATGAAGAAGTACCTATTACAGTTGAAGTTGATGGTAATGATTATATCATTGAAACTCAAAACCTATCATCTAGTGAATCATCTATCACAAATGAACAATATGAATTCCAAGAAGGCGAAAGTGGAGTTCAATATTCTATGTTAAGAAATGAAAATGGTCTACATTCAGCTTTTGAATATCAAGATTATAAGAATTATAATGATATCATAACTGGTGGTAAGTATGGTACAGGTGATGAATATTTCTATAATGTTTGTGGTTCATATCTAGTATTATATAGTGCTAATAAGATTGATAAATCTGAAACAATCATAGATTATGATGATTATGGAAGAGAAATTACAACAACAGTTAATTGTTTCTATTTAACTGATGTTACATTCTATAAAGCATTTAAATTATTAAATGTAACTTCAAATTATGATATTGAAGTTGTTGAATTTGTAAAAAATGCCTCAACAGTAGAATAATAGTATTATTATAGAGTTTTAAAGAAAGTGATTTTCTTTGAAACTCTATTTTTTTATGCTATAATGTATTTAGAATAAATCTATTAAATTAAATATGGAGGAAGTAGTTATGGAAAATGAAGTAATTAATAAATTAAATTGTTATATCGATCTACATATACATCTTGATGGTTCATTACCACTTGATACTGTAAAAAGATTATTAGAACTTAATAAGATTGAAAAGAAATATACTGATGACGATTTAATTAATATGTTATCAGTACCAAGAGTTGGTGGTAATCTAGCTGAATACTTAGAAAAATTTGATTTTCCAGTAAGCCTACTACAAACTCCAAAGGCAATTGAAATTGCTATGTATGATTTGAAAGAAAAGCTTAAGGATGATGGAATTATTTATGCAGAAATAAGATTCGCACCACAAAAACATATGAAACGTGGTATGACTATTGAACAATGTGTAAGAGCGGCAATAAGAGGTCAAGAAAAATCAGATTTAAAATCAGGCATAATTTTATGCATGATGAGGGGAAATGATAATCATGATCTTAATTTAGAAACAATAGAGATTGCCAAAAAGTATTTAGGACATGGTGTTGTAGGCATTGACCTTGCTGGTGATGAGGCTAAATATCCAACAGAGAATTTTAAGGATTTATTTGATTTAATAAAATCATATGTAATTCCAACTACAATACATGCAGGAGAGGCTGCAGGTCCAAAAAGTGTTGATCAAGCAATTTCTTTTGGTGCAAGAAGAATAGGACATGGTGTAAGATCACTTGAATCTGCACAAACAATTAAATCAATTAAAGAAAATAATGTAGCTTTAGAATTATGTCCAACATCAAATCTAAATACTGGATTATTTGATAATATTACAGATTATCCTTTTAAGGGATTATTAAATTATGGATTTAAATTAACAATTAATACTGATAATAAAACAGTATCTAATACTAATATTAAGCATGAATTTAGAATGTTAAATAATGCATTTAACTTAAATCCAATCATATTAAAGAATTTATTGATGAATTCTATACGTGCATCTTTCGCAAAGCCTAATATTAGAGTTTGGTTAGAACAAGAAATAGAAAAACAATTCAAAGAATTATAATATGAAAATAAGACTACTTTAAAAAAGTAGTCTTTTTTATGAAAACTAATGTTAAAATAGATATTGTAGGTGATTATATGAGCAATTTACTTAATGTTATTATTGATGATAATACTTTTAGATATATGAAATTTGGCAATGGTAAGAAGAATTTAATAATTATACCTGGTCTTTATTTATTTGATATCTTAAAATCAAAGGATATAATAGAAAAACAATATTCATATTTATCTAGTGAATATAGTATTTATCTTTTTGAAAGAAAGGTAAATATTCCATCTGATTATACAATTTATGATTTTACAAATGATTATATTAAAATATTTAATAAGCTTAATTTGAAGGATTTATATTTATTTGGTACTTCAATGGGTGGAATAATATCTCTACTTATTGCATCTAAAACCTCTTTTTTAGTAAAAAAATTAATTTTAGCAGGTACAACATCATACATTAATGATGATGAATCTAAATTCTTTATAGATTTAGTTAATTATGCTAAAAATAATAAACTAGATGAATTATTATCTTTAATGCTTGAAAAAATATATACTATTGAATTTTATAATGCGAATATAGAATTATTCCTTAATATGAAGGATCAAATATCAAATGAAGAATTAAATCATTTTATAATTGCAGCAAAAACATTAATTAATTTAGATATTAGAACTGATATTAAAAATATTAATGTTGATACATTTATAGTATCAGGAGATAAAGATAAAGTATTTAACATAACTGCAATTGATGAAATGAAAAAATATAATAAACATTTAAGATATAAAATTATAGAAGGTGGATGTCATGCATTTTATGACTTAGACCCTAATTTTAAAGATTTATTAATAAGGGAATTATTATAATGAGAAGAATTGATTTTATACCTAAGCATCAAGAATTAAAGGTTATACAAGATGATGATATGTTTTTAATAAATTCTGATACTATGGTATTAGGTGAATTTATTGATATCAAGCATAAAGATAGTGTCTGTGATTTTGGTACTAATCAGGGTGCATTGTTACTTTATGCATCATTATTTAAACCTAAAAAAATGACAGGAATTGATATTAATAAAAAGGCATTAGAATTAGCTAAAGAAAATATGGAATTAAATAATATTTCTAATGTAGAATTAAAAGAAGCTAATATTATTGATTATAAAAGTGATGAATTATATGATGTTATTATATGTAATCCACCATATTTTAAGACTAAAGAAGATAATATGGCAGATAATAATTACATAAATTTAGCGAAGCATGAACAATCACTTACTATTGATAAATTAGTTAAATCAATTTCAAAAAATTTAAGAGATTCAGGTACACTTTATTTCTTACATATAACTCCAAGATTAGATGAGGTATTAGAAGAATTAAAAAAGAATAATTTAATCCCTAAAAAGATTCAATTTGTATATGATAAAAACAAAGAAAATTCTAATGTATTTATGGTTAAGTGTGTTAAGAATGCGAATTTAGGATTAAATGTTATTAAACCAATTATATTAGATAGAAATAATTAATTATATATTCTTTTACTTATTTGGTAGTAATTATTTTTACTAATTACTACCTTTTTTATGATATAATCATAATAAGATTGGAGAAATGTTATGTTACCGTCCAAAAAGAAATCATTAATTATTAGCTTTATTTTTATATCAATAATTTTAATAACAGTGCTTTTGTTAAGCATATTCTTTGGACCAATAGCTTCATTGATTGGACTTTTTTCAATTTTTATTTTTTTAATATTATTTATATTATTTAAAAAGGATGATAAAAAATGATACAAGATTTTAAACCAAAGAAATATGAACCATTATATAAAAATATAAAACCTTGTAATGATGATTATATATTATGTTTTAAGAACGGATTAGTATATTTAATTAATGATGAAATACCTAAAATTAGTGATCTTAAAAGAGAAGTATCATCAAGATATTTATTTAGTCTAAATGATAAAAAATATTTTATGTCATTAAATGAGCTTGATTCTCAATATCAAGATATTAATATATATAGAAGATTTTTTGGTGGTAAGGGATATATTATTATGACTGCATACCATATGTATTTATGGTATAGAAGAAATAATTATTGCGGAGTATGTGGTAAGGCATTAGTACATAGTGAACATGAAAGAGCGTTTATATGTCCATGTTGTAATATGCTATACTTCCCTAAAATATCACCATTTGTAATAGTATTAATTAAAAATACTAAAGATGATACTATTGTTGTTACTAAATACAAAAAAGGATATTCTCGCTTTGCCTTAGTTGCTGGATTTATAGAAATAGGTGAAACCCCAGAAGAAGCTGTTATAAGAGAGGTTAAAGAAGAAGTTGGACTTGATATATGTAATATAAAATATTATGGTTCACAGCCTTGGGGAATAAGTGGTGGCCTTGCGTTAGGATATACTTGTGAAATTAAAGGAGATTCTAAAATAACATTAGAAGAAGATGAGCTTTCTATAGCAAAATTCTTAAGAAGAGATGATAATGAAACTGAAGTATCAGATGAAATGTCATTAACAGGTACTATGATTAAGGATTTCCGTTTAGGTAAAATATAAATTAGTATTGCATTTAATTACATTAAATGTTAAAATACCATAGAATTTTAACAAGACAGTTCTATTGTACCATCCTGTCTTTAAACAAAACCAGGGCTCTAATATAAGCTTTTGATGGGATATTTT
>AUXO011651520.1_pt1 | contig 13153 bp, 16 predicted proteins | sample 768731 | NCBI WGS metagenome assembly AUXO01 (sample SAMN02715735, study PRJNA202380) | gut metagenome | biome: sheep rumen | host: Ovis aries | place: New Zealand: Palmerston North
ACGTCATTGCGAGTGCATAATACGTCATTGCGAGCGAAGCGAAGCAATCCATGCATCACTCCGTCATCCTGAGCGAAGCGAAGGATCCAGTCACATTTAGAACATGTACGCCCGCTTCTTTAAACGCCCCCTCGATTTTTTCTGCGCTCTCTTGGCAATCCTCTGCCTGAGCCCGGTCCTCGTCGTGCTCACGATTCTCGGCGCCATCAAGATGAAGGGCAACCCGTTCTTTACCCAACCGCGCCCGGGCCTTAACGAAAAAATCTTCAAGCTCATCAAGTTTCGCACGATGACGAACGAAAAGGACGCGAACGGCAATTTACTCCCTGACGATGTTCGCCTGAATGCCTACGGCAAGTTCCTCCGCAGTACAAGCCTTGACGAACTCCCGGAACTGTTCAATATCCTCAAGGGCGACATGGCCGTGATTGGACCGAGACCCCAACTCGTGCGCGACATGGTCTTCATGACCCCCGAACAGCGCAAGCGCCACACCGTACGCCAGGGCCTCAGCGGGCTTGCTCAAATTAGCGGACGTAATGCTGTGACCTGGGAAACCAAAATTGATTTTGATTTGCAGTATATCAAGAACATTACCTTCTTGGGTGATGTGAAGATTATCCTCACGACCCTGAACAAGGCTTTTATCAAGCGTTCCGACATAACCGAAGAAGGGTGCGACACCGCCACCGACCTCGGCGACTACCTGCTCACAAGCGGCAAGATCACCCGCGAACAGTACGACCTCGGGCAAGCGGAAGCGAAAAAGCTCATTGCGGAGGCATGCTAATGCCTGCAGAACTGCCGAAATATAGCGTCCTGATGTCGCTCTATGTGAAAGAAATGCCCGAATACCTCCGGCTTGCCATAGACAGCATGCTGAACCAGACCGTCGCTCCCGACGAAATCGTGATTGTGGAAGATGGCCCGTTGACAGACGCTCTGTATGCCGTTCTCGAAGAATACAAGTCCAAATACCCGCAATTGTTCCATTACGTAAAAAACGAGAAAAACCTCGGTTTGGGCCTCGCATTGAATGCCGGCCTCAAGGAATGCAAAAATGAACTTGTTGCCCGTATGGATACCGATGACATCTCCAAGTCGGACCGCTGCGAAAAACAGCTCAAATATTTCTCGGCGCATCCAAACACGACGATTCTTGGCGGACAAATAGAAGAATTTATCACAGATCCAAAGGATGTTGTTGGCAAACGAGTTGTTCCTGAAACAGATAAAGAATTAAAGGAATTCTTAAAAAAAAGATGCCCTTTCAATCACATGACTGTGATGTTCAAGAAGTCTGATATAATAAAAGCAGGAAACTATCAAGACTGGTTCTGGAATGAAGATTATTTCCTGTGGATTAGATTAGCTCTTGAAAAATTTGTATTTGCCAATCTCCCAGACACATTAGTCCATACTCGCGTGGGTGCCGATATGTACCAACGTCGTGGTGGTAGTAAGTATTTCAAAAGCGAAATTGATATTCAAAAGCTTATGTTGCAAAAGGGTCTAATAAGATATGGGACTTTCTTTATGAACTGCGGGAAAAGGCTTGTTGTTGAAAAATTATTGCCCAACAAAATTAGAGGTTGGGTGTTTCAGAAGTTTGCGAGAGTATGATAAAGGGTTCTTGTCGTATGTTGAATAAAAAGGAAATATTAAATGACGCTGCAAACAGTGGAAGTGTAAGACCTCTTACAGATGAAGAGAGAAAAGCCCTTAAACAGACTCTATTAAATACAGCTAAAGAAATTGATGGCGTGTGCAGGAAACATGGAATAAAGATGTTTCTTGTTGGAGGGAGTTTACTTGGTGCGGTACGACATGGTGGCTTTATTCCTTGGGATGATGATATTGATTTTGGAATGACCAGAAATGATTATCAGAAATTTATTGAAATTTTTGATACGGAACTAGGTGACAGATATTTTTTAAGGTGTCCTAACTCTAAGTATCCTAACGGAAATCGTTTTATGCAAATTTTCAAAAAAGATACTGTTTTAGAGTTGGCGGAAGGAAGTACTCCGTTACAACCAAATTGTGTTTTTGTAGATGTATTTCCATATGATCCCGTTCCTGATAGCAAAATTCATCAATATTTCAAAGGCGTTTGGTGCAATGCTTTAATGATTATAGCTTCATCAGTTACAGGACATAAATATCCTAATGAAGAGTATAAGAACATGATGAAAAAATCGTTAAACGGCCGATTATTATATATGGCAGAATCTGTAATTGGAACGATTTTTTCTTGGAAGAGTCCTGCGAAATGGTTCAATGTTGTTGATAAGGCGATTCGTTATAGAAAAGAATCGAATTACATTACAAGTGCAACAGGTCGAAAGCATTATTTAGGTGAAATTTTCCCCAAAAAAGTTTTTCTTCCGTTGCAAGAACAATCGTTTGAAAATACTTCGTTTTATGCTCCCGCAAATCCGGATGTATATCTTAGGCATAATTATGGTGATAATTATATGACCCCTCCTCCGAAAACAAAGCAGGAAAGTCATTTTGTAAAAAGATTAGAGCTATAAGCCTGTTTGAGGAAGGTGTTGCGAATGAATATTGCAATTATATTTGCTGGCGGTACAGGTCAGCGTATGAATTCCAAAACAAAGCCCAAACAGTTTTTGGAATTGCACGGAAAGCCTATAATCATTTATACGCTAGAACATTTTGAACATCATGAATTGATAGATGGAATTATTGTTGTTTGTGTTGAACAATGGATTGAATATTGTCAAAATCTGATTGAGCAATTTCATATAAAAAAAGTTGTTGCGGTTATTCCGGGCGGAGCTACTGGGATGTTATCACGTTTTGAAGGAGTCAAGAAGGCCGCCCAGTTATTTCCTGATGAAACCGTGTGCTTGATGCACGATGGCGTTAGACCGTTGATAAATCACGATATTATTTCTAAGAATATTGAATCTGTTGAAAAGTATGGATCCGCAGTTACCGTTGCGCCAGCAATAGAAACTATTGCTGTTAAAGGGGATGATGATAAAGTCGGTCAGATCATTGATCGTTGCAAATGTCAATTGGCGAAGGCACCTCAATCGTTCAGGCTTAGAGACCTGTTGATTGCTCATCAGAATGCCATAAATTCAGGAATTACTGATTGTATAGATACTGCTTACTTGATGCAGCAAAACGGATATGATGTATATACGGTAGAAGGAACATCGGAAAACATCAAGATTACAACGCCTACAGATTTCTATACGTTTAGGGCCTTGATGGATATAAGAGAAAATACTCAGATATTTGGGGTGTGAGAATGAATAAAGTTCAAATAGAAGACTGCCAAAATATCGGTAAATTAGATTTTATAGATTGGAATGAGTTGAAAAACTCAACTATTCTAGTTACAGGTTCGACAGGATTGATAGGCTCTAATCTTGTAAATGCACTAGCGTTCAATAATAAAGAAAAAGAATTGAACATAAAACTTATTCTTCTTGTCCGAAACACTGATGCCGCAAAATCTCTATTTGAATGGACCGGAGCAGAGATTGTTCAATATGAGATTGGTCAAGAACTTAAAATTGAAAAAAACGTAGATTACATTGTTCATCTTGCAAGCCCAACAAGTTCTAAGTTTTTTGTAGAGTGCCCGGCAGATACAATGCTTGCTAATATAGAAGGCTACAAATCTCTGTTGGATTGGGCTGTGAAACATCCGGTAAAGAAGTTTGTCGGCTTGTCCACAATGGAAGTCTATGGTTTACCTCCAAGGGGACATGAAGTAAAAGAAAATGAGCTTGGGGCGTTTGAAACGATGAATGCTCGTAATAGCTATCCAATAGCAAAAATCGCTTGCGAGGCATTATGTAATAGTTATTACAACCAGTATGGAGTTCCGTCGGTCATTCTTCGTGCGACACAGACTTTTGGGCCTGGTGTTAAGTATAATGATGGAAGAGTCTTTGCTCAATTTATGCGTTGTGCAATTGAGAAAAAGAATATCGTACTAAAGACAAAAGGTGAAACGGAACGGTCCTATCTTTATACTGCAGATGCTGTGACTGCAATTATTGTAGTCTTAATCAAGGGGCACGCTGGCGAAGCCTATACAATCGCCAATCCAGAAACATATTGTTCAATTAAAGAAATGGGTGATTTAGTTGCAAATGAAATTGCAAATGGCGAGATTAAGGTTGTTTTTGATTTGAATAATGATGCGACAAAACAAGGTTACGCTGATACATTGTATATGGATCTTGATGTTGCAAAAATACAGAAATTGGGATGGAAACCACGAGTAAGTCTTTTAGAAATGTATGAGAGAATGATAAGCTCCATATAGTTTTTTTGAGGAAATATGAAGTACAAGCAGGATGTATTACAAAGACTTCAAAATGTTGAACTGTCAATGCTCAAGCTTTTTGACAGTGTTTGTTCGAAATACAATATTAAGTACTTCTTGATTTTTGGAACAGCAATAGGGGCGATGCGACATAATGGATTTATCCCTTGGGACGATGACATCGATGTTGCCGTTTTTAGAGATGATTTAGATAAACTTAGAAATGTTCCTAGAGAGGAATGGAAGGACAATTTATTGGTTTTTCCTGATGATGGAACGCCTTTTCATAGGTTGTGCTTTCCGAGATTGTATAAAAAAGGAACAAAGTTTTCTGATGTAGATAACTGGAAATTAATTAAGTCAAAAGATAAGAATAATAATCATATCACACCTATATGGATTGATGTTCAAGTATATGATAGAATTGACGCTCCTGAACAAATAGAATGCATTGCGCGCGAAAAAATAAGATATAGAAGCTTGTATCGTGTTGCGAAATCTGATTTGAAAATTGATGCAAAAAAAGGATTCAAATCAATTGTCAGAAATGTATTTCGAAAAATGATTTTCATAGGCTTAAATTTAAGGAAAAATCCTGAATTGCATTATTATACAATGTATTGTTGTGCTTCAAAAAATGTAGGCAAGTATGTTACAAACTTTGATACAATGACTTATAAGGAAATGTTCACTAGTTGTTGTAAATACCAGGAAATGTTCCCTTTGAAACGTGTGAAATTTGAATCCATTGTAGTTAATGTCCCGAATAACATTGATAGTATTTTGACGAGTATTTATGGCGACTATATGCAATTACCTCCCGTGGAGAAACGGGTGAATCATTCTCCTGCAATTCTTGATTTTGGTGATGGGATAAATGTTGTTGGAAAATAGGGTGCTAGAAATGAATGGTAGATTTATAATTGTCCCCCAAACGGATGATATATCGTTTGAAGAACTTGCTGATATTTTGCATGACGCTCATAGATCCACAAGTGAAAAGGGCTTGCACTTTGTTGCGTCAACACAAAATGCTTGTGAAACGAAACAACGATTGGGAAAAAATGGTTTTTTTTTGGTAGCTTTAGATACACAAACGAATGCGCGTGTTGGTTGTATAGCGATTGTACCCGATTACAATTTACGTTATTGGTTTAATAAGGGAAGAAGCTGTTATATTGCAATGCTTGGGGTTAGGAATGCCTATAAAGGCCGAGGAATTGGTTCTTTATTATGGAACGCTGCTGAGAAGTATTCTTTTGAAATGAGTGACATTTTAATTATGGATACAGCAGTTAATAATAATATTGTTATTGACGATAGAACAAGAAATGGGTGGAAAATTGTTCGCTATCATTCAAGTTGTAAAACAAACTATTATTCTGTAATGCTTGCTAAATGGCGTGAAAATTGTCCGTATCCTAATTTATATATAAATATAATGAGAAAGCTTTCTTTTTGTTTAAATCATATTTTTAAAAGAAAAGATGGTAGCATTAGATTTCCTTTTCGAACATTGCGTGGCTTTTGGTGAAGTTGGAGTCTTTATAGAAATCGTCAAATAAAGTGCAAAAAATCATAATTAAAGAGGTTCTTGTGAAAAAAATTGTTACAGTGGGTGTTTTTGATTATTTCCATCTGGGTCATTTACGTTTGTTTGAAAATGCAAAGAAACTTGGTGATTATCTTATTGTTGCTGTTCAGGATGGAGAATGTATTCTGAAAACAAAGCCAAATGCAAAAATACTCTACACAACAGAGCAACGTGTGGATCTTGTAAAGGCACTTCGTGTTGTTGATGAAGTGGTTGTTTATCAGGATGTAGATAAAATTCTACCAGAGATTGACTTCGATGTTTTTGCTATAGGTGGTGATCAAATGCATGAAGGATTTCAAAGAGCTGTAAAATGGTGTGAAGAGAACGGCAAGGATGTTGTAAGGCTTCCGAGAACCCCGGGAATTTGCTCGAAAAATATTAAGGAAGAATTGTAGGATTCAAATTATATAGAGAATGATTGACTATAAGGATATTTCGAAATGAACATTTTGTACATATCAATGCTTTCGGGAAAACCTTGGGATGGAACCACTTATTGCGTTCCGTATCAAATTTATGCACAGTCAAAATTAGATAATGTTATGTGGTTAAATTTGAATCATACGAAAAAAAATGAATGGGAGAAAGATACCTACGTTTTCCATAATTTAGACACCATTGTACCTCAAATATCTCAATTGCCGTCTCCATTTAATAAACCTGATTTAGCTATTGTTCAACAATTTTATTGCTATCCGTTTTCTTCGGTAATAAGTGAATTGCAGAAATTAAAAATTCCTTATGTAATACAACCTCATGGAGAATTGAATAAATCAGCTCAGAAACAAAAAAGAATAAAGAAAATTATAGGCAATCTTCTTTGGTTTAATAAAATGATAAAAAGGAGTGTTGCAATTGAATATTTGACTGATAACGAATTAAAAAATACGGCTTGGCCTCGTAAAAAAAACTTAGTGATTCCTAATGGAATTGTGTTGCCTGATTTTTTTAGGCAGAAAAGCCCATCGAAGGGAATTAAAGCAACTTTTATCGGAAGATTGAGGATTTATCACAAAGGACTAGATGTCCTTTTGGAAGGGATTTCTTTGGTCAAGGATAAATTAAATGATGCCGGCTTCATATTGAATATATATGGTCATGACAAAGATGGCAATAAGGAAAAGTTGAAAAAAATAATTTCTGAGCGGCAGTTGCAGGATGTCGTTTCTGTCAATGATGGAATTTATGGAGAGGACAAAGAACTGGTATTAAAAGAAACAGATTTGTTCGTTTTAACCTCGCGATTTGAAGGCCATCCGATAGCTTTGCTGGAAGCGTTATCCTATGGAACGCCATCTTTGGTCACTCCAGGTACAAATATGGATGAAATGGTGTCTCGATATGATGCTGGATGGTGTACGGAGTTTGATGCGACGGCTGTTTCAAAAGCATTATTGAAAATTATAAATTCAAGAAATGAATGGGAAAATAAATCCGCCAACGCACGAAATTTAGCTTCGGTATATTCGTGGGATGCTATTGCTCAAAATGCTCATATAGAATATGAAAAATTATTGACGGATTGGTAACGTATGCGCCAATTATATGTTTTACTGGTTGTAATTTTTTTGTCTTTAGGGTCATCAATTTATCTGATTTTAGATGAAACCCAACCGAGTGGTTATGAAATGTTGTTTTTTTTGCCTCTTTCGTTTGGGATTGTTTCTGTATTGTTTAATCGTTTGTATTTCTTTATTCCGAATAATTTGGCGATAACACTAATTGTTTTTTTATGCTTTTGTAGGATGGTTTTTTCCCCATTAATGATGGGGCTAGGTAATTATGCGTCGACAATCAGTTTTAATGTAGAATACAATTTATTTCATGCGATTATCTTAATGGTGTATGAATTGATAATGGGTTTTTCAACATTATTTTTCTTAAGTCAAAAAAATAATTTAAAGGGGCGTGCATTTAAAGAATATTATTTCGTTTCGTTAAATAAAAATGTGGAAAAAAAATATTTAAGTTTGATGTTTGTTTTTCTTTTGATTTTGATATGTTGTTTTTGCATAACCCCTCATTTAATGGATATGTATCGTCCGATAACTCAAGCTAATGATGATTTTTTTACATATACAGAAGATTCTTATTTTATAACCAAATATGGTACAAGTTTTATTTCGAAATTAAGTATGGTGGTTGGGATGTATATTATGCGTTTTATGCTACTTGCACTCCCCGCAATGGTTATTGTTCTGTGTTATGAATCTAAAAAAAAGAATGCATTAATCAGTTTAATAACAATGGGATGTTGCTTGATTCCTTTGTGTTTTGTTGATGGTGCTATTGCAAGAAGTCTTATATATGTATTTTGCTTATTGTTGTTGCGATCGCATTTGTTTAGCAAAATAGCGTTGGGGAATAAAATATTTCTTTTGGGGTTGATAGCAGTTGTTTTTATAATTCTTTGGTGGGGCATAATTAGACCGAATACGTCATTAAATCTGTTAGATCTTTATTCAAAAAGATTATCAGCTTATTTTACTGGAGCGAATATTGTTTCTGGTTCGTTCAATCTTCCAAATGAACTAAATTTAAGAATAAAATATTTCTTGTATGATTTTTTGAGTACAATGCCTTTTGGACATACTATTTGGGGAATAAATGATCAAACCATTATGCAATTTTTTAACCGAAATAATTTTAGCTTCGGACAGATTCCCACAACAATAGGAATGGGATGGTATTATTTTGGAGACGTTTTTGCTCCGATATATTCTGTTGCTTTCGCTATTTTAGCGTTCAAATCATTTGATGCACTTGAAAATGAAGATGTGGTGACTCCGTTTCAATATATTAGATTGATTTATTCTACATTCGTGTTTTCTATGGGTATTGTAATGTACAATATTGAAATTACCATGCTTCTTGTATATGGAGTTGTTTTGCCTTTGTTTATTATGGAAAAAATTGCATATGATAAAAGAGATTGTTATTTCATAAAAACATTAGAATTGGATACTGCTACGGAAGGACGAATTTCTTAATTATTTTTTCTTTTTTAACTCTCGGATGCTTTTGAAAAAGAACGTTGTTTTTTATATGAATGCTGTAATATCAAAACTTTATTTTTAGGGAAAAATATGTTTAATCCTTCGAAAATCGAAAAAATACTCCATAAAATCGATGTTAAAACAAGGCCGATATTTGCTCCTTTTAGGCGGAAACATTTAAGTCGTACGGATTTTACCATTATTTCTAATAATTGCTGGGGAGGCAATTGTTATGAGTATTTCGGCTTACCCAAGCAATCGCCGACTGTAGGTGCTTTTTTCTTTGCCTCAGAATACATTGCCTTTATAAAGGATTTACGACAAAAATTAGCTAAAGAAATTACATTCATAAATGCGATCGATAGTAAACATTATGGTTATTTGAAAAAGAATAACATCAATTGTCCAATAGGTGTTATAGACGATGTTGAAATTTTTTTTCTTCATTATCCCAATGAAAAAATCGCGAGAGAAAAATGGAATCGACGAGTAAAAAGGGTTAATTGGAATAATCTAATATTCAAGTTTTCTTTGATGAACGAATGTTCCTTGCAGGATTTAAAAGATTTTGACGATTTTGATTTGCCCGGGAAAAAATTAATGTTTGTTAATAATCCCAATATGGGCTTTAAATGTGGTGTCTATTACCCCGGCTATGAACAAGATTCTACAATAGATAACGATACATTCTATTGGAACAGATATTTAGATGTGGTCAAATTTTTAAACGAGTAATAAAAAATGATTCCAAAGATTATTCATTATTGTTGGTTGTCAAATGAACCGATTCCTCAAAAACTTTTGGATTATATGCAGTCATGGAGGAACGTTCTTCCTGATTACGATTTCATGCTGTGGAATTTTGATCGCTTTGACAAGGAGTCAAGTCTGTGGGTAAAACAGGCTTTTGATAATAAGAAATACGCCTTTGCCGCTGATTTCATTCGCCTGTTTGCATTATATAATTATGGTGGAATTTATCTGGACATGGATGTAGAAGTTTTAAAAGATTTTGCACCTCTTTTGGAACTAAAATCTTTTTTATGTTGGCAGAATGCGTCAGTCAGTTCGGATTTGCCTTCGCCAGGTCTTGAAGTTGCTGTCATGGGAGTAGAAAAAGGTTGCTCATGGATAAAGCTGTGCTTGGATCGGTATAATAACCGTCCCTTTGTAAATGAACATGGTTTTGACATGAAAGCGCTTCCTCATGTCGTTGAGTCGGTATTACGCGAAAATAATATTCCACTTCATACCGTCCGAGATATAGACTGTGCCAAGATGTTTGAAGACAGTGGCATTCCTGTATTTACATGGGATTTTTTCAGTCCTAAATCATTCAATACAGGCATTGTTGAAACTACCAAGAATACATATTGCATTCATCATTTTTCTGGGAGTTGGTGTAAGAAGGAAGACTTAAGACGAGCGAAAATATATCAATTTATATATCGATATTTAGGTGAAAATGCTGCAAAACTTATAAGAAATGTTTTTAGAAAATGCAAAAAGTGACGTCACAATTTCAAAATAGCAAACGAATTGTCAAGAACACGATGTTCCTGTATTTCAGGCATTTGTTCATAATGTTTATATCCTTTTTTTCTGCAAGGATTGTTCTTGATAAATTGGGCGTAGTCGACTTTGGCATTCAGAATGTGGTGGGCGGCATGGCCGGAATGTTTGCGTTTTTCCGATCGTCTTTATCTAATGCTACACAACGATTCCTTAGTATAGCGCTTGGCAAAAATTCAGAAGAAGAATTGTCAAAAACTTTTAGACAACACCAAAGTATTTACATTGCTATAACACTTGTTGTTTTATTTCTGTTAGAAACTGTTGGCTTGTATTTCTTTTGGCATAAATTAGTAATACCAGAAAACCGAATGAATGCCGCATTTTGGGTTTTCCAATTAACAACGGCATCTCTTTGCGTTACCTTACTAAGTGTTGTTTATAATGCTGTGTTAATCGCACATGAGAATATGAAAATTTATTCCTATGTCAGTATATTCGAAGCTTTTGCAAAATTGGCTATTGCCTATGGAATTGTTATTTCGCCAGTAGATAGACTAATCACATATGCATTTCTTTTATTCTGTGTATCCTTATGCATAAGGCTTTTTTACACATGTTATTGTAAAAGAATGTATAAAGAATGCTCCTTCAAGTTTTTGTGGAGCATACAAGATATAAAGCACGCTTTTTCTTTCATTTCCTGGAATTTTATTGGAACTGCAGTATGGGCAATAAATAACAACGGAATTGACATACTCTTAAACATGTTCTTTGGCCCAGTTGTTAACGCAGCAAAAGGTGTTGCAAGTCAGGTTTGTACTGCAGTCAATAATTTTTCAAATGGATTCCTTGTTTCCGTTCAGCCGCAACTAATTAAATCTTATGCAGCCAAAGACTACGACTATCTGTATTCATTGTTTTTTAAAAGTTCGAAATTTTCTTTTTTGTTGCTTTGGTTTTTCTGTTTTCCTCTTTTTTTTGTCATTGATGATGTGCTTGAGATTTGGCTTAAAGAAGTTCCGTATTATGCAAATTCATTTGTATTTTTAATACTTGTATATTCTCTTGTAAATTCGTTAGATCAACCAATATGGACTCTTGTGCAGGCTGTTGGAAAGCTAAAAAACTACATTTGTATTGGTAGTGGAGTTTTCTTAATGGTTTTTCCTATATCGTACATTCTGCTTAAGTTAGGTTTTTCTCCTAATTCAGTTTTTGAAACAAATATTATTATACGTTGTGTTTATATCATAACGGTTTTTATAATTATTCGAAGATATATATTCATTTCGGTTCGTCGGTATTTCAAAGAAACAATTTTACCGATAGCAGAAGTTTCTATTGTTTCAATTGTTTGCATGATTGGACTAAAAAATGCTATAATAGTTTTTGCTAGCAATCATTGGGTTACTTTTTTTGTTGCGTTTGTGCTAAATATCGTTACAATATGCTTGTTTGGCCTTTCTAAAGATGAACGAAATCTTATCAAAACAAAAATATTGCGTAGGATTAGAAAATGAAAATAAAAAGATTTTTTAGGGGATGTCGAGTCGGCTTAGAATGCGTTCTACGACTCCCTTGGATAAATTGGTTCAATCCCGTATTGACTTTGTATCTGAACTTTAGAAGTTTTCCATTAAAACAAGCTGTCAAATTGCCAGTTTTTGTTTATGGCTGGCCGAAGTTGTTTTCGTTGTTAGGAAGTATGGAATGCAAAGATGCTTGCCAAATGGGAATGATAAAGTTTAACAAAACAAATTATAGTGCTCCTTCGAATCCAGGCTACAGTACTGCAATCAATAATTGGGGAAAAATTATTTTTCATGGGCCATGTCTTATTTATACAGGAATCAATATAAATACTCATCGGTATGGGGTTCTTGATTTGGGGGCAAATGTAAAAATTATGCATAATGTAAACATAACTGCGCATAGCCAAATATTTATCGGTGCTAATACTTGGATTACACATAGATGTCAAATTTTGGATTCGAATTTTCATTTTATAGCAGATTTAAAAAAAGGTATTGTACGGAAATACTCTAGGCCGGTTTTTATAGGTAAGTCTTGTTGGATTTGTAACACTAGTACTGTTGCTGGCGGTGCGAAAATACCTGATTACACAATTGTTGCAAGCAATAGCCTTGTAAATAAGGATTTTTCTGATATTCCATCAGAATCTATTATTGGAGGTGTTCCTGCAAAATTGGTATCAACTGGCTATAGATGGATAAATAACAGGTTGTTGGAAAGAAAAATCGGAAAATACTTTGAAGAACACCCTGAAACGAATGAATATCCGTTAGAGAAAGGGTTCAGTCATGATGAGTGTGATGAATGAATTTGTCGATAATATAGATAAAACGATGTCAGAAATCATGGCAATGAAATACGCCAATGTGTTTGACCAGGACTCTCTTGACCGTAAAGACAGTTTCAACGGAATTTCTAAAATTATTGCCAGCCGCTTTTCTTTGAAACTTTTTCGCTCACTGACGCTGATTTTGAGTGTAGTGCCATTGGATGCAAGAGGATTGAATTATGAAACTTAAAGAAAAGAGAATCGTTGCAGCGAAATCTTTTTTGATGCAGAAGGGCTTGACTTCAAAATTTGATGTTGATGGTTTTTTAGGAAATGGGGGGAAGGTAGCGTATATTTTCTTTCGCAAATTCCTTTAAGAGGGTAAAAAAATAGGATGTTCCAATTTTTAGATTTGAAATAACCACAAATCA
>AUXO015234109.1_pt1 | contig 13153 bp, 18 predicted proteins | sample 768731 | NCBI WGS metagenome assembly AUXO01 (sample SAMN02715735, study PRJNA202380) | gut metagenome | biome: sheep rumen | host: Ovis aries | place: New Zealand: Palmerston North
TATAGCAGAGCAGAAGGTAAAGAGGAAATGATTGCTAATCTGAGAGAAATGATGGAGGATTCTACTGGCGAACAAAAGGACGCTCTTCGTCATTGTATGGAGCAATTACAAAGAATGTAATTAAAGCTTGATTTAAACAGATTAATTATTAGTAAAGAGGTTCACGCACTTACTCTTTACTATTTTTTTATTGGAAGATACATATATTGACTAATATATTTTATATAGGAGATTAAAACAATGCCAAATACAATGAAAGAATTAAGTATTCTTAATGTTCCAAAATCAGATGGAACGTTGCAAGAATATGAAATAGTAGATTCTGCTTTAAGGCAAAGTGTTGAAAATAATAAACCAAATTGGAACGCCGCAGAAATAATAGACTCTGAATCTGGCGAAGTAACTGGATATGAAGATGGGTATATATTAAATAAGCCCTCTATAAAAGCAGGTGAAGGTGAAAATAGCATCGTTGAAGGGATGATTGAAGATAACGATAATTCTAAAGTTTATACTATATATTTAACTGGTGAAGCAGGTGCTACTACTTTTACTTATACTACTGAAGACGAAACAACTAAAAATGAAATAGCGGAAAAAGCAAGCGCAATACCATCAATAGGAATTGTTTATAGCCCTACTGGGTCAAATTCTATTTATAGGACATCAAGAATTAGTAAGATTGATTCGGAAAATTCAACTATTACTTTAAAAAATATAATAAATACGAAAACTAAAGCAGTAAAAAATCAACAAGCATTTATTTACTATAATAGTAAAAATATTACAATAAGCCCTTATTGTCATGCAGAAGGTAAAGGTACTTTTGCATATCTGAGTGGGGCACATGCTGAAGGTGCGTATACTGCGGCGGCGGGGTCTTTTACACATGCTGAAGGATATGCTACTACAGCAATAACACAATACAGTCATGCAGAAGGTAATAAAACTAGAGCTTCGGGTTTAGGAGCACACGCAGAGGGTTCATTAACAACAGCCGATAGTGGATATACACATGCAGAAGGATATTATACTAAAGCACTTGACCAATCTTGTCATTCTGAAGGACATAATACAAATGCTTCTAAAGCGGCTTCACATGCAGAAGGAAGAAATACATCTGCTTCTGGGTCATGTTCTCATGCAGAAGGAACCTTTGCGTTAGCTTCTGGATTCGCTTCTCATGCTGAAGGTAATGTAGGATATATACTTATGAAATTAACAGGTGAGCCTAATGCAACAACATATAATTTTGCTGAAAGTTATGCTTCTAATACTATTCTATTATTAAAAATGGCTCATACAAAAATTATAAGTAATACTGCTTATAATGATTTTCAACTTAATTCTAGTTCTTATTCAACAATCACTAATATTGATTTTGATAATTCGACCATAACTGTAGATACAACGTTATCTGACACAGCAATTTCTGATGCACAATACTATATATATATAAGAACAGAAGCTAATGGGATAGCGTCTCATGCTGAAGGATTAAGTTCTTTAGCTTCTGGAGAGGGCTCTCATGCTGAAGGACGTCAAACACTTGCTAGTGGAACTTATTCTCATGCAAATGGGTATCTTACAACAGCTTCTGGAAATTATTCACATGCGTCTGGTGAATTAACAACCGCCGCTACAAAAGCGCAAACTGTAATTGGAACATATAATATTCCAGATGATACCACCACAAATCTTCACCCTAGCCAATATTCTGGATTTGGCAAATATGCTTTTATAGTCGGTAATGGTTATGATACAGGAGGAACATCTAACGCACATACTCTTGACTGGCAAGGTAATGGATGGTATGCAGGTAAATTGACAGTAGGTTCAGCTCCAACTAATAATATGGATGTTGCTACTAAACAATATGTGGATAATCATACTCCAGATTTATCTGGTTATGTTGCTACTGCTGATTTAGAAACATTAGTTACTCCTCTCATTCAAGCCGCATTAGCTGAATATGGAGATGGTGATACTGCAACTTATGGGGCAACATCATAAAAAGGGAGGCGATTTTAATTGGCAAATGAAAATAAAGTTATAGTTACAAAAAGTAAATTAGATGCATTAGCAGATAGTATTTCTGCTAAAACAAGTGAATCACTTCCTATGACTATTACACAGATGAAAGATGCAGTAGATAGAATTGATACAAGTGGCGGCGGTATTACACCAACTGGAACTAAACAAATAAGTATTACAACAAATGGCACGACAACAGAAGATGTAATAGCCTATGCTAATACAGAGATTTCTGTAAATGTCGTAAATCAAGATTATGAGGATGCGCTCGTTGCATTAGGCACTCAGTCTGACCTTACTGATAGTATCGAAGCATTGACTACATATTCTAATGACGTAACAGGAGAATCTGATACAACTCTTTCCGATGCTGTTCATACATTGGCGAATGGATACGGACAGGGTGGGGGAGATACAGTCTGGGCCGCAATCGTGGACCGTACTGTGACTGAGATTGATGACAATGACGGAGTGTGTAAGGCCATTGGTGCTTATGCGTTTTATGGTTGTAAATCGCTGACGTCAGTCATTTCTCCGTCCGTGGTAGACGTCAAACAAAGTGCCTTCAAAGACTGCCACGAACTATCTAACATAAATTTTCCTTTGCTCATAAGCATAGGAAGTAGCGCTTTTAACGGATGCTCTAAGCTGACAGCATTAGTCATCAGAAGGTCTGATGCCTACTGCACGCTCATGAACGCCAATGCGCTGTATAGTACGCCAATAAGGTCAGGTACTGGCTATATCTACGTTCCTTCAACCCTCATCGAGACGTACAAGACACTGAACGGTTGGAAAACCTTCGCCGCCCAATTCCGAGCACTCGAAGATTACACCGTAGACGGCACCATCACGGGCGACCTTGACCCCAACAAGATTTAAGGAGGATAAAATGTTTTATTTAATCGTTTTAATCGTAACTAACACAGACGAAACTTATTCGTATTACACATATGATTTTCGCTCTTTTGCAACAGCCCTCGTTGCGTATGACCGCAAGCAGGCAGAAATCACTGGCGATACAGGAAGGAAATTTTATTGTATTAAATTAATAGATAATATTGGGAATATTATTAAATCAGAAGAACGAGATTTAAATGGAATTCGAGAATAATATAATTATAAGGAGGTTCTTATGCAACAATTTAGTGCAGAAACTCAAAAAATTATAGATAACCATAAAGCGGATTTTGATTGTACAAATTATATTGCTAAATTAAAATCTTATGGTGGATATAATGAATATATCAATAAGCTTGGAGGAGTATTTAAAAAATATAGAAATTTTAATGGCAAGGTTACTACAAAAAAACAATTTCACGAAATTTGTGAATATGTTTGGGGATTGTTTGCCATTTATGGATTTGATTATTACAACGGTAATAAATATGTTAGATGGTCAGGTGGTAATCCTTTTTATATAAATGGAGCAAAAGGTAAATGTAATGGTGGAACGATAGACGATTTATGCGGTTTATCTAGTAAATCTAAAACAACTTGCTGTAACTGGGCTATTGACACATTGCTTAAAAAGATGGGTTGGTTGCCTAATGGTTCTCAACAATATTGCACCCAAGCTAGTTATGGTAAATTAATTACCAAAAAATCTGATTTAAGACCTGGGGATATTGTGCATTTTTATAGGAATCAAAACGGTGTCTTCAACCCAAATGATACTTCAACTTATGGTAAATCTGGTTGGCATCATGTGGTAATCGTTTGGGATGTTACAGATACTAAAATCATACTTGCAGATGGTGGTTCTAGGATGCAATGGAATGAAGGTAAGTGGTTATATGAAGTACCTAAATCTGGAACAGGTTTTGGTGGAGATTATGGCACTTCTGATAGATGGCTTGCTAGAAGAATCCATACATTAACAGAGAAGCCTAGTAAAGAAGGTAAAACTATTGATGATATGGCTATTGAAGTAATTCTTGGTCATGCTTTAGATGGTACTTCTTGGGGAAGTGGCGACACTAGAAAAGAATATCTTGGAGATGATTATGAAGCTGTACAAAAACGTGTTAATGAACTTTTAGCAGATGAAACTATTCTCCAAAAAGCTTTAGTTCGTCATGTTTTAGAAGGCAAAGCAAGTAGTGGTGATACACGTAAAGAATATCTTGGGAATAAATATCAATTAGAACAAGATGGAATCAACGCTATTAATAAATCTTTAAATGATTTTTATAATTCAATTGAAGATGAAGAGTGGCGAGAGTTAACTAAAAAATTTGCTAAAATGTAAAAGAGGTGTTAATTATGACTGGTATTATTAAATTTTTAAATTTAATTTATGAAAACTGGACACTGATTGTAGTAATTATTGGTTTAATTGTAAGAGGATATATCTATTTTAGAGATTTCAGTAAGAATTCTAAAGAAGAGCAGATTGAAGCGGCTAAAGAACAAATTAAAAATGGAATGCTTAGTATGGTAGCTGAAGCTGAAAAGAATTATGATTCTTGGAATAAAGCAGGTACTATTAAACGTTCTCAAGTAATTAAAAAGATTTATGCCCAGTATCCTATCTTAACTTTAGTTGTTAAACAAGATGAACTGACTGCTTGGCTTGATAATGAAATTGATAATGCAATTGATACACTTGAACAGGTTATTGCTCGTCAAGAAAATGTAGAAACAGAAAACGTAGGTTAAATTGATTAAATTTAATTTTGTCCCTAATAACGTATATTATTAGGGACAAAATTTTAGGAGGATAAACTTATGGCTTTGAAACTAATAGATATATCACAATTTAATACTATTACAAATTGGGAGAAAGTAAAAAAATCAGTGGATGGGGTTGTCCTCCGTTTAGGATATAGAGGTTCACATACTGGTGTTATTACATATGACCCCAAATTTGTAGACAATATTAAAAACGTACAAAAATATAAAATTCCTTATTCTATCTATTTCTTCCCCTGTTCAATTACAGATGCAGAAGCTGATGAAGAGGCAGATTTTATTATTGAATCAGTTAAAAATTATAATATGGAATTATCTCTTCCTGTTTATTTAGATTCAGAGGTGGTACAGAGAGATAGGTCTGGTCGTTCTGACAATTTATCTAAAGACAGAAGAACTAGATATATAAATAGAATCTTTAAAAAATTAGGAAAGGCAGGTATTCCTTATGGAATCTATGCTTCTACTTATTGGTATAGAGACCATCTTAATGACAGGGATTTATTAGATGGATGTTCAAGGTGGGTAGCACAGTATAATAGTAAATGTGAATATACAACCTTTAAATATGATATATGGCAGTATACATCTAAGGCTTCTATTAAAGGTATTTCTGGTAATGTAGATGTTAGTCATTGTTATATTAACTTTTTTAAATATGAATCAGACGAACCATTTAAAGAGCCTGAGACTAAAACCTTTAAAATTACCGAAGCTGATTGTATTAATAGATTAATTGATAATGCTAAAGCTGAAGTTGGTTATTTAGAGAAGAGAAATGGGAATTTAGATTATCTTTACACTAAAACTCAAAATGCAGGTTCAGCTAATTATACAAAATATGGATACGAATTACATCAGCTTCAACCTAAGAATATGGACTATCCTGCCTATTGGTGTGATACATGGTGTGATTGGGTCGTGCTTAAAACTGTTACGGATTTAGGTTATACAATAGCAGAAGCTAAGAAAGTTCTTTGTGGGGATTTTGACGATTATACTGTATATTCCGCTAATCATTATAAGAGTAAGAAAAGATGGCATACCTCCAATCCTAAAGTTGGAGACCAAATATTCTTTAAAAACAGAACAGGTATTTGTCATACAGGTATAGTTTATAAAGTAGATTCTTCTAAAGTATACACTATTGAAGGAAATACTTCTGGAGCATCTGGCATAGTCAGCAATGGTGGTGGTGTAGCCCAGAAATCTTATGCTCTTAATTATTCTGGTATAGCAGGATATGGACGCATGGATTGGTCTTGTATCATTGGTAAAACAACAACTATGCCTGTGGTAGATGACATGTATGTAGGCGCAAATACTTTAAATGCTAATTCTAAAACTAAATTTATTGTTTCTGAAAGTTCAATTCCCAGTAAGGGAAAGGCATTTATTGGCAAAGTTACAGCAAGTACGTTAAACGTTCGTACTTGGGCAGGTACAGAAAATAAAACAGTATCTTTTAGTCCTTTAAAGAAGGGAACAGAAGTGATTGTTTGTGATGCTATTTTAGCAAAGAATGGCAGTAACTGGTATTATATAAATTATAATGGAAAATATGGATTTGTAAGTTCTGCCTATGTAAAGGCATAATAATTAATCTATAAATTAGAAAGAGAGGTAATTAGAAATGTCTTTGCATGAGATATTAAATTTTTTTGATGTGCCTGAAGTGACTGGTGTAACAACTTCTATAATTACAATTGTTGTTATATTTACAACTTTGATTCAAATCTCCCCACTTAAACTTAATCCTTGGGATTTTTGTTTAGGATGGATTGGAGATAGATTAAATTCTCATATTATTAAAAAGGTAGATGCCTTAGATACAAAATTAACAGAACATATTGTTGAAAGTAGAGATAGTTCTGTCAAACAAAAAAGAGAACGTATTTTAAATTTCGTTGAAGAAGGCATGAGTGGTAGAAGATATACTAAAGAAACGTTTGAATTTATGATAAGAGAATGTGATGATTATGAAACTTACATAAAAAAGAATGATATAAAAAATGGAGTTATTGAAGCTTCTATTACAGAAATCAGACGTAGGTATTTAGACCATGTGCATAATGCTGATTTTGCAGATTATATAGATGCACAGGAACAAATTGGAATGCCACCAAAAGAAGAAAAGCAATAAGGATAATATTAGTTTTTAACTAATATCATTAGGGTGACACTAGCCAAAAGGTTGGTGTTGCCCTTTTTTTGTTTTTAATTTAAAATATCAAGTATCCAACAATCTCCTTTCTATCAAAATAAATCAAATAAAAAAATGCCGTTATTAAAATTTAAGCCAAAAAGTAATATTTTGGACAGGGTTCAAGTCCCGTATGCTCCACTAATACTATTAAAAAATGGCTTATTTAAGCCATTTTTTTAATATGAAGAACACGCATTTGATTATTTTATCAATCAAAAATCAAAAATTTTAAGAAAAATTTCACCTGTCTATTGTACTTTGATTTGAAATTCGGGTATTGCACTCATCATATCTAGCTTCTTTTCCAGAGATTTTCTATTTCTATGATAATGAGTCTCAGAAACATTTATATCTTCATGACCCATTTGGTCTAATACTGTTCTTTTATCAATCCCATTATCTAATAAAATAGAACCATAAGTCTTTCTAATTTTGTGTGGAGATTTATGATAGATTCCTAACTCTCTACAAAGTAAAGACAGTCTGTCTCTGAATTTTTGTGCTGTTAATCTTTTACCATTATCTTCAAATACATATTCAGTATTAGCTGATAACCACCAAAGTTTAACTACTATTTCTTGAAACTGTCTAGGAACGGCTACTGTCCTAATACCTGCTCTGGTTTTGGGATAATCTTTAATTAGATATTCATATTTACCAGTACCTTCTTTTTGTATTCTAGTTTCAGTTCTACGTACATCAATACAATTATCATGAATATCTTCGTGTTTTAATGCACATAATTCTCCTACCCTAAGACCAGTAACAAACATTAAAAGAATTCCAATATTTTTTAAATCTTGATGTTCTAAAATATAGTTAATAATTTCAGTCATTTCTTGTTCATTAAAGACTTCTTCATAGTCTTCTTTAATAGTTTTTTTGAAATCACTCTCAGATATATCAAGACTAAAAAGCATTTCTTCAACGTTCCAAGCAATCAGATTTTGTCGTTTAGCACGTTTTAATATGCCTTTTGTGATACTTTTTAAACCTGCAAATGCTTTAGCGGTTAAATTATACTTAGGAATTTGTTCTTCTAAAAAATTAGCGAAATCATCAGATGAAACTGACCGAATTCGATTCTTGCCAAATTCAGCATAATGTCTGTTATAAAAAGATTTATTCCGTTCATATGTAGGATGGCTAATCTTTTTTAATTCAAGTCTTCTATCATTCCATTCATTGAACAATTCTTCAATAGTAGGATTATTAATTGTAGATTTTTGATAATCAGCTATTACCTGTCGTATTTCTTCTTCTGTATTTTTACTTTTTAGTATTCTTCCTTTCTTTGAATCTGGTAAATAAACGTGCCATTTTTCATCTTTACCATACCAATATTTATATGGATGGTCTTTAACTAATTTATCTATTTTTTTCATCTCAACATCTTGTTGGATACTTGATATATCTATTATACCAGATTCAGAAAGATATTTCAAAATTTCATTGTTATCCATCTTTCTTATCCTCTTTTATTTTATCTTTCTTCCATTTTTTGAATATATCAAATATATTTATTCCCAAAGAAATAGATTTTCTTTTAAGGATTTTATTATAAAAATTTCTTTCTTCTTTAGTAAAATTCTCCATATATCTCCTTACAAAAAGTGACACACAATTAAGTGTGCCACTTTTTATTATATTTTATTTATTCAATGATGCCCAATCTGTAGTAATAATATTTACATATTCTACATCTCCTGCGTCATAATCAGAATAAACGTAAATTTGCTCATTACATTTTCCGACACACTGAATACTATCAGTATAATTAACCAGAATACCAAGGTTAGGGTCAAACTTTGCTAAAATTTGCATTAATTCTTTAACTTTCATCTCTTTATACACTTTCATCTTTATTCCTCAAACATATCCTTAATGTCTTTCATATTATAGACATTAGTACCATTGGAATCAGAAACCACAGAGCGCTTGCCATCCCATTTATCTGTTTCTGCTCTCATATTATCAAGATACTTATTCATAAGAACCTTATCAGTAATGGAATCAGAAATCATCTTATTAGCCTTTGCCTGTGCTTCAGCTTCAGTAATCTTTATTTTCGCATCTGCTTCAGCTTCAATCTTTTTAGTCTCTGCCTTACTTTCTGCTTCAATCTTTCTCTGTTCTGCTTCAGCTTTCTTCTTTTCAGTAATCTTTTTATTTTCGTATTCTTCAGTTTCTGCGGCAAGTTTAGCCTGTGCCTTTTTCTCAATAGCTTCATTATAAGCATCTGAGAAATTCATATTACCAATTGTTACATCAATAACATTTACAATCTGATTACCATATTTCTCATTAAGTGCTTCTTGAATAGCTTCTTTAGCGGTTTTTTCAATCTTAGACCTGTCAGTTACATCAGTATCATTGTAACGCTTCATGGCAGATTTAATTCCAGATTCAACAGCAGTCTGCTTAACAAGATACCTGTCCCATTCTTCTACGTTCATCCAAATCCATGTAGCGTATTCTGGATTAATTTGATAATCTACAACAACATTCTGAGCATAAATTTCAGTACGTTCTGAAGTCTCAGACCAAATCTTTGTGTCTTTAAAATCAATTTCCTGCTGTTTACAATTTACATTATGAATAGATTCAATAAACGGAACATGAAAATGCAAACCAGAAGATGCAGGAGTTCCCGCAATCTGACCGTATGCTGTTCTGATACCTACATACCCCGTAGGAACAAAACTTACGGAACTGCCAAGTAAAATAGAAATAATGCCTATAATACATCCAACAATACCAACGCTCTTTTTATCAGTAAATAGAGCAACAACACTAGCAATTATCATAACAATACCAAGAATTACAGCAATAATCATTTTTAATCTCCTTTATATTTTATTTAATCTTTTTAAATGAAGTAATATAATCTTCTAAATATCTTACAAATAAATGGTCTTCAAGATAAAAAATATCAATTTGATATTTTTCAGCCAACCATTGTCTATAGTTATCAAATAACTGTCCAATTCGAATATCTGGACAATATTCTCTATGGTAGTCTCTAATATTACTATAAAATTCATATAATCTCTGTGGGTCTCTCATAATTTACTCCTTAAAATAATGCAATTATGTCTTGAATCACCATAATACTCACATACATACATATTAAAAAGAAAGGTATTAAAAAACTAAAAACTAATATAACTACAGCTATGTTTACAAATATTTCGTCCCAATCTTTATTCTTTTTATCATCGTTTGGTGTTACTGTAAGCATCAATGAACCCCCGTACTACCAAATCCACCTTCGCCCCTATCAGTATCTCCAAGCTTATTAACAAGTTCAATGTCAGTATAAATACAAGGGAGAACTACAAGCTGACCGATTCTATCTCCTTTATTAAATACAACGGGTTCGTTTGAATGATTATAAAGAACAATTCCAATTGCCCCTCTATAATTTTCATCTACAACTCCCTCACATTGAACTCCTTTATTTTTATTAAGCCCAGAACGAGATTTAATCATGCCCACTGTATTTGCAGGAAGTTCTACATGAACCCCTGTATCAATAAATACTCTACCATTAGCTTCAATAGAAAAGTCAAAAGGTGTCTTTAAATCAAGTCCTGCATCTGTAGGATGCTTTCTTTCTGGAATAAATGCTCCCTTATCAAGTGAAATTTTCATAATAATTATCTCCTTCTTTAATTTAATTTTTATCTCTTTCGTAACAATCTTTAGCGTTCACAGATTTCCAATAAAGCATATCTTCATGCTTTACGACATCATCAAGATTCTTATAATCATTATCTGGAAACGTTTCTTCAATATAATTTGAAACCAGTCCATCATCCAAAGTATCAAAAATTTCTGCTTCTTTCATAGCTTCAACTAGATAGTAAGCATGAGCATATTCTTCAAGAATATGTGCAGGAATAAGATAAAGTGTTTCTTTCTTTCTCATATAATTTATTTAATCTCCTTTAATTTTTATTTAAAATATCAATAGCTTTTTGTACGTCTTCTTCTTGAAGTCCACCATCTGATGAGTAAAAACTTGTTTTTACTAAATGTTCTTCAACTTCTGGTCTAAGCATACTTGTTAAACCATTATACATTACGTAATCTTGAAATATTTCATCATCTAAAATAACGTATGATTCTATACATTTAGAATGTTTATCAAGATAATCTTTAATGCCAGACCAACGATTCCAACCATCATCTTTAGTAGAGTCCATAATATATAAACCGTGTTTAGCCAACTGTCTATCTAGATAAATACCTTGTTCGTCTTTTTCATCTATCCAATTTAATTTCCAAGTAGAAGTTAAAACGAGTTCAGCATTTGTAGCCTTTACGATTTTAGCTAATCTTTCTACTCTACTATCATCAATCCCAACTATAGTCTTATAATTAGGGTATCTAGCTTTACAAGTTCTGTAATTAAGAACTCCATCAATATCCAAAAAAATTACTTTCATTTAAATACCTGTTTACTTTCTATAATAATTTGTTTATTTTTATTTTTGTTTTTAACTTTGAAACCAAGACGCTTCATTTTTTTATCAATTCTATCACAAATTTGATTTAAATATTTAATATAACCTTTATTAGTACAAGCATAAAAAGGAGAGTAAGGTTCTCCAGAAACAGTGGTTACGTTTACTTTAACTTCATTAGTATAGTCATTTACCACAATACGACACTGTAAAGTTGGAATACCTTTGTATGCATCCAAAGGGAATATTAGAATATATCCATCTACCAAAAAACTGTATTTAAAACCTCGTCTATAAAGATTTAATCGTACTTTTTTTGGGATGTAATATTTGTTAACATATTGCCTGTGAAAATTAATTTCTTTCATATCTCTCCTTTTTAATTTATTGATACTTAAAAAAATAAGAGCAGTACCATGTTCAGTACTGCTCTTGAACTTTGGTATGTTTATAGTATAGCTTTTTAATTTGTGTTTGTCAAGGGGTTTAACAGATTTTTTTTGCATATTGATTATCCGATGCTAAATTAACTTCAAGTATAGGGTCAAGATGTGGTTCTTGATTGGGTATATATCTTCCAAATTTAATTATGATATTTGTATTAATTAAAATATTTGAAGAAAGAATATCTACAATCCATTTAATTTCATCTTCTTTATATCCTGTATAAATTACTATATCATCTTTACAATTGTATTTTATACGTAACCACAATATTAAATTTATAACATCAGAAATAGAATCAAGAGGTTCTAATCCTTGGAATACAATGGCTTCGGTAATGGGATTATTTATATATCTAATTAATAAATCATCATAATTTATTTCAATATTAGACTCATTCACTAAAGGACTATTTTGACATACTGGTTGTCCACATTCTTTATCACATTTAAAAGTGCAATAGGGAAATTCAATTACCATTGAAGGTTTTTTATAATTTATAAAATCTTCATCTATAAGACCTTTAATTATCATGCTATATTCTCCACTGTTGTATTAATATGCTCCCATTTCCTCATTTTAAATTCTGCTTTACGCTGAGAAGAATATGTTCTTACAGGTGTGTAAAATCCTACAATTCTTGTATATTCTGTTGCAACAGGTTCTCCACAAACAGGACATACTTTCCCATAAAAAGCATGATTGTGATTACATGCAGATATTTTAGTATTAAATGCAAAATATGTTACTCCTTGGTCAGCAATATAATTGACCATTTTCCAAGCTTTATCAAAACTATCAAACGGAGCATCAATATTATAATGTAAAATACTACCACCATTACAGTAACTATCAAATTCAGAAGCAATTCTTACACGTTCTTGCCCAGTTGTTTTAATCCCCAAGGGAATAAACTGATTACCATAAAGAGGAAGGTCATAAATATCTGCTTCGGGATAAAAGAATTTATCTTTTAACATAAGTTTAGCCGCCGCAGATTCGCCGGGGATTTGTTCAGTATTTATCATATAATCGCAATGATACTTCTCAATAAATTCGTCTGCTGTTTGACGCATTACCTCAAAAATTTTCTTTCCAAACCTTGAAGCATCTTCCGTATAGAAAGTATTACCAAATTCATCTACTACGGTATAACCAAATTTTTTCATTGTTTCATAAATACCAATAAATCCAATAGTATTATAAAGATGCTCAAAATCAATTAAGCCATAAGAGAAATTAGGAAGGAGACCTTTATCTACATTACGTTTAATTATATGACGAACACAATCTAATGCTTGTAAAT
>AUXO014364334.1_pt1 | contig 13152 bp, 9 predicted proteins | sample 768731 | NCBI WGS metagenome assembly AUXO01 (sample SAMN02715735, study PRJNA202380) | gut metagenome | biome: sheep rumen | host: Ovis aries | place: New Zealand: Palmerston North
GAGATAGTATGAAAAAAAGTCAAAAAAATAAATTAATTAATATTGTTGGTATTACTTTGCTATTTGTTTTTGCCTTTGTTATTTTAATTGATCGTCAGAAAAATAATAATTTAGGAGATATGGGATTTACTAAATTTGATTTAAAGACTATTGTTGGCAAACAATTGGTTGTTAGAGATATGGATGCTATTTATCCTAAATATTACGTCATATATTTTAATCAAAAAGATAATAGTTATATTATTCATAATTTCAATTATTATGAAACAAGAAGTCAATATGATTTGGAATTTAATCGTCTTTTAAAGAGTGTTGTGGATTATAATGTTGATGATTATATGATTCGTATTTTACATAGTAAAGGATTAGGAAGTTTTAATGAGATAAAGAATAATCTTTCTTATATAATTGGTAGCAATAATTTAAGAAATGTTGAGTAATGATTATTTTAAAAATGTAAAATATTACTAAAAAAATATTTTTGAAAATGATAAAATCAAAAGAAAAAAACTTTTGATTTTTTTTGTTGTCTTTTTGTGTAAAATATGTTTTTTAACTATTGACAATCAATAAAATATATGCTTCTGTTTAATTGGTGTAAAATGAAAAATATGGTGGTGTAAATACTTATAAAACAATCTGTTAATAAAACACTTATCAAATGTTTTTTTAAAAGAGAAATCAAAAATAATAAAATGTAAAAATAAATATTTTTTTAAAAAATAAAGAAAAAAATATTTACAAAAAAGGTTTTATGTTATATCATTTACTTAGGCTAAAGGGAAGATTACTTTAGAAAAGGAGTATTATAATGGATAAAGAGTTTTTAGAGAAAATAGTTGTTGTTAAACGTAGTGGACAACGTGTTAATTTTAATCCTACAAAAGTAGCGATTGCAATAAAAAAAGGGTTTGATAGTGTATATGAAGATTATGATGAAAAGAATGTTAATAAAGTAAAAGAAAATGTTTTAAATGAAATAGAGAAAAAATATCAAGATCGTAAAACGATAGGGGTTGAAGATGTTCAAGATGTTATTGAAGAAGTTTTGAAAAAAATGAAATATGATGATGTTTATGAATCTTTCAAAGGTTACCGTGAACGTCGTGCAGCAAGTCGTGATGCTTTTGTTGTTAAACAACAACATAAGTTTGTTAAGGCAATCGAATCATTAGGTTTAAAATCAGCTGCTGAAGAAAATTCTAAAAGAGAAAATGCTAATGTTGACGGTGATGGTCCAATGGGAACAATGTTACATTTTGGATCAACTGTATCAAAGGAATTTGCTAAAGCTTATTTAATGGATAACAAATATGCAAAAGCTCATGATGAAGGGGCTATTCATATTCATGATTTGGATTTCTGGGCAATGGGTACAACAACTTGTACACAAATTGATTTAAATAAATTATTTAAGAATGGATTTTCGACAGGACATGGTTTTTTGAGAACACCAAACTCAATTAGTTCCTATGCCTCACTTGCTGCTATTGCAATTCAATCTAACCAAAATGAACAACATGGTGGTCAAAGTATTCCAGCTTTTGATTATTATATGGCACCTGGGGTATTAAAAACTTTTAAAAAAGAATTTAAACAAGAATTAAGTGAATTATTAGATGTAGAAGGATTTAAAGGATTTGTTAATTTTGATAAGATTATTGAATCAATTGATAAATTAAGTAGTATTGAGTTTGATTTAGGTATATTTAATGATCTTTTTGCGAAAAGCACACGTCTTGAAGAGTTATTTAAAGCTGCTTATACCAATGCTTTAAATAAAACGGATAGATGCACTTATCAAGCAATGGAAGCCTTTATTCATAATTTAAATACCATGCATTCAAGAGCAGGGGCTCAAGTACCATTTTCATCAGTAAATTTTGGTACTGATACTAGTCCTGAAGGAAGAATGGTTATTAAGAATTATTTAATGGCAACTGATGCTGGTCTTGGTCATGGAGAAACACCTATTTTCCCAATTTCGATTTTTAAAGTAAAAGAGGGAGTTAATTATAATGAAAAAGATCCTAGTTATGACTTGTTTAGATTAGCTTGTCGAGTATCAGCTAAGAGATTATTTCCAAATTTCTCTTTCCTTGATGCAAGTTTTAATAAAGCTTTTTATGTCGAAGGTGATTATACAACTGAAGTTGGTTATATGGGATGTCGTACAAGAGTTTTAGCTAATGTATGTGGCCCAGCTGTAACGCCAGGACGTGGTAATCTTAGCTTTACTTCTATTAACTTGCCAAGAATAGGGATTAAACATGGTATTGCCCTTGGAGAAAGAGATAAAGCTGATATGAAAGGATTTTATCAAGAACTTGATGAAATGATGGATTTAGTTAAAGGACAATTATTACAAAGATTTGAATGTCAATGTTCTAAATCAAAAGCTAATTTTAAATTTTTACTAGGTTCACATGTATGGATTAATAGTGAAAAATTGGATGATAATACAAAGCTTCGTACAGTATTAAAACATGGTACTTTATCAATCGGATTTATTGGACTTGCGGAAACTCTTAAAGCTTTAATAGGTGAACATCATGGTGAAAGTGATAAAGCTCAAAAATTAGGATTAGAAATAATTAAGCATATGCGTGAAAAATGTGATGAATACACGAAAGAATATAATTTAAATTTCACATGTCTTGCTACTCCAGCTGAAGGATTATCGGGAAGATTTGTTGCTATTGATAAATCAATTTATGGAAAAATAAAGGGAATTACTGATCGTGATTATTATACTAATTCATTCCATGTTCCAGTTTATTATAAAACAACGGCTAAACATAAAATGGAAGTTGAAGGAAAATATCATAAATATACTAATGCAGGTCATATTTCTTATGTAGAACTTGATGGAGATACCGTTAATAATGTTGATGCTTTTGAAAAAGTTGTTCGCATTATGCATGATAGTGATGTTGGATATGGAGCAATTAATCACCCAGTTGATCGTGATCCAGTATGTGGATATGTTGGAGTTATTAAAGATGTATGTCCAAGATGTGGTCGTCATGAAGGCGAAGGTGTTCCTATGGAACAAGTAAATTGTTATGATTGTTGTGGAAGATAAAAGAAAGGAGAATTAAAAATGGATAAAGAAACAAAAAAAGTTAAAATGGTTGGCGAAGGAGTTAAGTTTGATCGTATAAGAAGAATTACAGGTTATTTAGTTGGTACATTAGATAGATTTAACAATGCTAAAAAAGCTGAAGTAGCTGATCGAGTTTGTCATGGAACAAAATAGTGAATATATTCGCTTAGCGGCGGATTTACAGACGGAAAGTATTGTTGATGGCCCAGGCCTTCGAGCTGTTTTATGGACTCAAGGATGTGCTCATCACTGTAAGGAATGTCAAAATCCTCAAACATGGGATTTTAATGGGGGAGCATTGGTGCCTTTAGAAATGGTTTATGAAGCGATTGATGAACTTGAATATCATGATGGTTTAACTATTTCGGGAGGAGATCCTATGTATCAGCCAGATGCTTGTAATAAAATTGTACGATATGCCAAGAATAAAGGATTAAATATATGGGTTTATACTGGTTTTACTTTTGAGGAATTACTTACTATGTCTAAGAAAAATCCCGTATATATGGAATTGTTATCGCAAATAGATGTTTTAGTAGATGGAAGGTTTATCATAGAAGAACGTGACTTGAGTCTTTTGTTTCGTGGAAGTCGTAATCAAAGATTGATTGATGTACCTAAATCTTTAATGAATGGGCAAGTAGTATTGTTTGATGAAAAAAAATATATTGGTTATGAAGAAGAAAAAGTACCAATGTATATATAGAAAATAAAGATTGACATTCAAATAATTGTATGTTACGATATGGTATATTCAAATTGATGGAAAAGTAGTAGGTAATATTTATTTTATAGAAAGTCTTTGTTTGATGGAAAAAGATAAATAAAATTATTGAACTTGTTTTCGGATTGAATCGGTTAACCCGTTAAAGGATAAAGATAATAGAACTCTATTAAGTAGGATGGTACCGCGGTTTTCGCTCCTATAGATAGAGTTTTTTTGTTTAGGAGGATTTATGTATAATCATTTAGAAATTGAAAAAAAATGGCAGGAATATTGGGAAAAAAATGAAACTTTTAAAACAGACATTCGAGATTTTTCAAAGCCAAAATTTTATGCTTTAGATATGTTTCCATATCCATCAGGGGTAGGACTTCATGCCGGTCATCCTGAAGGATACACAGCCACAGATATTGTATCTCGTATGAAAAAAATGCAAGGATATAATGTGTTACATCCAATGGGATATGACTCTTTTGGACTACCAGCTGAACAATATGCTATTAAAACGGGAAATAATCCAAGTATTTTTACCAATCAAAATATTGAAACATTTCGAAAACAATTGAAAATGTTGGGTTTTTCTTATGATTGGAATAGGGAATTAGCTACTAGTGATCCTAAATTTTATAAATGGACACAATGGATTTTTAAAAAATTATTTGAAGATGGACTAGCTAAACTTATTGAAATGCCAGTTAATTGGTGTGAAGAATTAGGAACCGTTCTTTCCAATGATGAAGTTATAGATGGTAAGAGTGAACGAGGAGGATTTCCTGTTGTTCGTCGTAATATGCGTCAATGGGTTATTGATATTCCTAAATATGCCGAAAGATTACTTGCAGGATTAGAAGAATTAGATTGGCCAGAATCAACTAAAGAAATGCAACGTAATTGGATTGGTAAAAGTATTGGGGCAGAAGTTAATTTTAAAATTTCGGATACTGATTATAATTTTACTGTGTTTACTACCCGTTGTGATACATTATTTGGGGCAACATATTGTGTTTTATCACCTGAACATCCTTTAGTGAATAAAATAACAACTATCGATAAGAAAGAAGAGGTTTTAAAATATCAAGAAAGTGTTAAAAATAAAAGTGATTTAGAAAGAACTGAACTTAATAAAGATAAAACAGGTGTATTTACGGGAAGTTATGCTATTAATCCTGTTAATAATAAAAAAATTCCTATTTGGATAAGTGATTATGTTTTAATGACTTATGGAACAGGAGCGATTATGGCTGTACCAGCGCATGATGAAAGAGATTATGCTTTTGCTAAAAAGTTTGGTATAGATATTATTCCTGTACTTGAAGGTGGCGATATATCTAGTGAAGCATATATTGGTGATGGTTTACATATTAACTCGGATTTTTTAAATGGATTAAATAAAGAAGATGCGATTAATAAGATGATTTCTTATTTAGAAGAAAAAAAGATTGGCACTAAAAAGATTAATTATCGATTACGTGAATGGATTTTTGCTCGTCAAAGATATTGGGGAGAACCAGTACCAATAGTTCACATGGATAATGGTGATTGCATTAGTTTAAGTGATGATGAATTACCTCTAATTTTGCCGGTAATGAGTGATTATCGTGGTCATAATGGTCTTGCACCACTTGAAAACGCTACGGATTGGAAGAATGTTATAATAAATGGTCAACATGGAGTAAGAGAAACAAATACAATGCCTGGTTCTGCTGGTTCTAGTTGGTATTTCTTACGTTATATTGACCCAGATAATGACAAGGTTTTTGCTGATTATGAATTATTAGCTCATTGGATGCCAGTTGATCTTTATATTGGTGGACCAGAACATGCTGTTGGTCATTTACTTTATTCACGTATGTGGAATAATTTCTTATATGATAAAGGATTAGTTCCTTGTAAAGAGCCATTTAAAAAGTTAGTTCATCAAGGGATGATTTTAGGAAGCAATGGAATTAAAATGGGAAAAAGGTTTCCAGAATTTGTGGTTAATCCTTCAGATATTGTTCAAGAATATGGAGCGGATACCTTACGTCTTTATGAGATGTTTATGGGACCACTTGAAGCAGATAAACCATGGAATAGTGAAGGAGTTAAAGGAAGTAGGAGATTTATTGAAAGGGTATATCGATTATTTACCGAAAATGAAATAGTTGATGGTGATAATTTAAATCTTGAAAAAATATATCATCAAACCGTAAAAAAAGTAACTAATGATTATGAAAATATTTCTTTTAATACAGCGATTAGTCAATTAATGATATTTATTAACGCATGTTATAAAGAAACTATTTTACCAAAGAAGTATATGGAAGGATTTTTGAAACTATTTAATCCTGTTTGTCCACATATTACTGAAGAGTTATGGCAACAACTTGGAAATAATAATTCTATTGCTAATTCTTCATGGCCAGTTTTTGATGATAAATTAACCCAAGAAGAAGAATATGAAATGGTTGTTCAAGTAAATGGTAAAGTTCGTGGTAAAATAAGTGTTTCTAAAAGTTCTTCAAAAGAAGAAATGGAAAAAATTGCCAAAGAAATACCAAATGTAAAAGTTTTTATAGATAATAAAGAAATTATTAAAATAATTACGGTTTTAGGTAAACTTGTTAATATAGTAGTGAGATAATCTTGCTACTTTTTCTATTGCATTAATTATTAAAATAGGTTATATTATTAATGAGAATAGAAGTGGTATTGATGAATAAAAGTGATATAAAAGATCTTAAAATTATATGTTTATTTTCCTTTTTTTGTTGTTTATTATTCGCTATGTTATATTTTGATTATAAAAAAATAGGGAAAGTGGAAGAAACTAAAATTATTCATCAAGAAAAGATGGTGATTCCTCAAAAAGAAGAAATTATTGAAATAACCACAGCTGGTGATTGTACATTGGGTTCGGATACTAATTTTGGCTATAATGGTGAGTTTGATTGGTGGTTTAAAAATAAAGCTAAAGGAGATTATGGTTATTTTTTTGCTAAAGTAAAAGATTTATTTACTGAAAATGAAATAGTTGATTGTGATAATTTAAATCTTGAAAAAATATATCATCAAACCGTAAAAAAAGTAACTAATGATTATGAAAATATTTCTTTTAATACAGCGATTAGTCAATTAATGATCTTTATTAACGCATGTTATAAAGAAACTATTTTACCAAAGAAGTATATGGAAGGATTTTTGAAACTATTTAATCCTGTTTGTCCACATATTACTGAAGAGTTATGGCAACAACTTGGAAATAATAATTCTATTGCTAATTCTTCATGGCCAGTTTTTGATGATAAATTAACTCAAGAAGAAGAATATGAAATGGTTGTTCAAGTAAATGGTAAAGTTCGTGGTAAAATAAGTGTTTCTAAAAGTTCTTCAAAAGAAGAAATGGAAAAAATTGCCAAAGAAATACCAAATGTAAAAGTTTTTATAGATAATAAAGAAATTATTAAAATAATTACGGTTTTAGGTAAACTTGTTAATATAGTAGTGAGATAATCTTGCTACTTTTTCTATTGCATTAATTATTAAAATAGGTTATATTATTAATGAGAATAGAAGTGGTATTGATGAATAAAAGTGATATAAAAGATCTTAAAATTATATGTTTATTTTCCTTTTTTTGTTGTTTATTATTCGCTATGTTATATTTTGATTATAAAAAAATAGGGAAAGTGGAAGAAACTAAAATTATTCATCAAGAAAAGATGGTGATTCCTCAAAAAGAAGAAATTATTGAAATAACTACAGCTGGTGATTGTACATTGGGTTCGGATACTAATTTTGGCTATAATGGTGAGTTTGATTGGTGGTTTAAAAATAAAGCTAAAGGAGATTATGGTTATTTTTTTGCTAAAGTAAAAGATTTATTTACTAATGACGATTTTTCTTATGTTAATTTAGAAGGAACTTTAACTACTCATAATAAAAAAGTACCCAAAGCTTTTAATTTTAAAGGAAATCCTAGTTATACTAATATTTTATTAGAAGGAAATATTGAGGGGGTTAATTTAGCGAATAATCATACTAATGATTATGGAGAAATAGGTTATCGTGATACAAAAGCAAATTTAGAAAAAGCTAACATTAATTATTTTGGATATGATAACGTTTTAATTAAAAAGATCAAAGGTCAAAAAATAGCTTTTGTTGGATATACAGGTGTAGGTCTTTGGTTAAGTTCGGATGAGGAAATGGCGAGGACAATAAAATATCTTAAAGAAGTAGAAAAAATACCACTTGTTATTGCCAATTTTCATTGGGGAATTGAATATGCTCATAGAATAACTGCTACCCAAAGAAACAGAGCACATTTGGCTATTGATAGTGGGGCGGATATTGTTATTGGAAGTCATCCACATTGCTTACAAGGAATGGAAGAATATAAAGGAAAAATAATTGTTTATTCATTGGGTAATTTTGTTTTTGGTGGTAATTCTAATCCTAAACAAATTGGCAGAGAATGTTTAATTGTGAAGATGTATTTTCATTTTATGGATAATAAATTATTGGATACAAAAGTAAAAATTATTCCATGTAGTATTAGTTCTATATCAGGAAGAAATAATTTTCAACCGATACCAGCTACAGGAAATGAAAAAAAACGTTTAATAAATATTGTTAATAAATATAGCATAAATTATAAATATATTGATGAGGTGTAAAAATGGAGTATGTTATTTTAATTTTAAAGGGAATGATTATTGGGGTTGCAAATATTATTCCTGGAGTTAGTGGTGGAACACTAATGATTACTTTAGGAATTTATGAACAAGTTATTGATACTATAAGTCATTTATTCAAGAATTTTAAAAAGAATTTAAAGTTTATTATTCCAATTGGAATAGGAATGGTTTTATCAATTTTATTATTAAGTAAATTAATAAGTTTTTGTTTAGATAAATATCCTTTTCCAACTACCTTTTTCTTTATTGGACTAATTATAGGTGGAATTCCTCTTCTATGGAGAAAAACTAAAGCAGCTAAAGGTAAATTAACCAATTGGTTGGTTTTTGCTATTACTTTTGGAATTATTCTTTTATTTACTTTTCTTAAAAGTGGCAATGTTGAAGTATCACTAGATAATTTAAATTTTTATAATTATCTCATGTTATTCGTTGTTGGAATCATCTCTGCTGCTACAATGGTTATTCCGGGTATTAGTGGATCATTTGTTTTAATGATGCTTGGTTATTATGAACCTATTGTTAATACAATACGTGATTTAACGAATTTCAGTCTATTATCCCATAATTTATTAATTTTAATACCATTTGGTTTAGGAATTGTTGTTGGTATTGTTTTAGTTGCTAAATTAATAGAATATTTGTTAAATAGATATCCTGTTAAGACTTATTATGGAGTTTTAGGATTTGTTTTAGCATCACTTATTGCGATTATTCTACCTGTTTTAAAAATTCAACCAACTATTTCAGAAGTAATTGTATCTATTTTGGTATTTATAATAGGTGGTATTTCGGCTTATAAATTAGGAGAAAAATAAAAAAATATGTAATATTTTTAACATAATTGCCTTAAAGAGGCAATTTTTATTATTTATCTTTAAAAAAATAATGACAATTTTATGTAAATGTGGTATAAGTAATGTGTAAGGAGAAGTGTTTTAATGAAAAACGAAAAAAAGATTGTTGAATATAAATCTGATTCTAAAAAAGAAAATAATAAAAAAACAGATGGATATTCAATTGATGCTAATGGAAACATCATTCGTGGAGCTAAAGAATATACAGAAGGTAGTGCAACGGGAAGAAGAGTAGGTGCTTTTGTTTTATGGTTTCTAGGTATTGCTTGTGAGGTGTTGGCAATACTTGAATTATTAAAGAAAGTAACTTTACCAAAGTTTGATATGACAGTATGGTTAATCATCTTAATAGTTGCAGATTTAATTTTTGTAATATGTGGTTCATTACTTTGGAAAAAAGCTAATCATATTGATCCAAGAAGTGAGAAAAATAAAGTTGGTTTTTGGACTTGGAATAATTTAGGAACAATTGTTTCAGTACTTGCTTTTTTACCACTTATTATTTTAGTTTTATTAAATAAGGATTTGGATAAGAAATCTAAAGGTCTTGTATCAGTTGTGGCTGTTGTTGCTCTTGCTGTTGCTGGACTTGCAAGTTATGATTGGAATCCTGTATCTATAGAGGATTTACAACATGCCAAAGAAGAAATCATTGCAAATGGTGATTATGAGACGAATGATAAAGGAGAAATTGTTGTTTATTGGTTACCACATAGTACAAAGTATCATTTACATTCAACTTGTACGCATTTAAATAGAGCAGGAACATCTAGTGAAATAACAAGAGGTACTTTAGAACAAGCTTATGCTGAAGGATTAACAGAACCATGTCGAACTGAAATTAAAGCTCTTGAAAAAGATACTAGTCAAGAAAATGGGGAATAATATTAATGGCTGAAAAGAAAATTGTTGAGTCAAAGACCCAAACAACTGATACAAATAAAAATAGTGGTTTAAATATTGATTTATCCGAATTAAAGAAAATTGGAGCTGCTATTCTTGCGTTTGTGGCCTCTAATCCGGAACTTATTAGTAAATTACTTGCTAAACCGGCTGCTTATTTAAAGAAAATAGTAAAAGGTGAAGAGGTATCTAAAGATACTAAAAAGAAAGTTAATAAGACAATTGATGATAGTAAAAGTGGTGGAATTACCTCTATTTTAACATCTCTTTCTAATCTTTCTGGAGGAGATAAAGATACATCAAGTGTTTTTGATAAAATATCTAGTACAGTAAAAAATACTAAAACAGGTATTGATATAGCGAGTGTAGCTTCGTCATTACTTGGAAGTGGTTCTAATTCCAAAAAAACAACTAAAAAAGCTAGCAATTCTTCTATTGGAAATATATTAAAAGGGTTATTTAAGTAAAGTATAAAAATTCACTAAAAATAGTGGATTTTTTTTAATGTTTATGCTAGAATGACTATATAAGGTAGAAAGAAGGTTTTATAATATGAGTAATAGGAAAAAAATAGTGGGATTTGTTTCTTTTTTGATATTGATTGTTCTCTTTTTTGGTATCAAGATATATTTAAAAGAAGCATATGCAAATGATAATGCCCAAACATGGTATTTGGATTATGATTATGAAAAAGATGATGCTAATCATACTATTACATTAAAAAAATATAATCCTGTAAGTGGAAGTACGTCAACAGATATTACTATTCCTTCTACTGCAACAATTAATGATGTTACGTATAATGTTTTAATTTCAGGTGGTGTATTTGAAGATGCTAATGATAGAAGTAATGAATCAATTCAAACAATTACTTTTGAAAATGGTATTAAGGCAGTAGGTTCTCTTAAGAATTTGTTTAAAGGTTGTTCTGGATTAAAAAATATTAATTTTGGCAATTTAGATACATCCGCTGTTACAGATATGTCTTATATGTTTTATCGTTGTCAAGCTCTACAAAGCATCAATTTAAGTAGTTTTAAAACCAATAATGTTACCGATATGTCTTATATGTTTTTTCACTGTCTAGCTTTAGAAAGTTTGGATGTTACGATGTTTAATACAGTGAATGTTGAAAAATTTGACTATACATTTTCTGATTTAAGAATAAAATATTTAGATTTAAGTAGTTTTGATACAAGGCATGCTACATCTTTTAGTGGAACATTTAATATTAATTCATTAGAGAGAATTACTATTGGTAAATATACTGACTTTAAAGTTAAAGATGGAAATGGTGGAAGTTTTGGACGTGGAGTATGGATAAAAGAAGACGATAATACAGAACATAATATTGTTGATGTTGTCTATCATACACCATCATCTGAGGTTGCTGGAACATATCATTTCTTACATAAATTGACTGATCCCATGATTCCTGATTATTCTGTTGATTATAAAATATTAACAAATACTTGGAATTTAGATACGGAACATGTCAGCTTACCTAATAAATTTAGTCTAAATGAAGAAAATAATAAGATAATTCAAGTATCTTATGATGGTAATTCATATAATGCTGAAGGACAAATAGTATTGCTGTTTAAAAATCAAGTTGTTGATGGTAATAATGATAAATATGATTTGCGTGTTACTGCTCAAAATATTCAATTTAATGGTGAAAATAATACAGCTGAACCATTGACTGTATTTAACTTTACAAGTAATTTTGAAATTAATAGCAATGTTGTAGAAACAGATATGGATATTACTTTTGAAATATTACGTAATGGAATAGTTGTTAATGATGGTAGTTTTGTTTTTTCTGCTTATGATTTAGATGGTAATCCAAATAATTCAGATGTTTTGCCGGAAAAAATTCAATTAAAAAATGGATTTGAAATTAATACATTAAAAAAATATGAAAATACATCTATCACCCCAAATGTATTCTCAAAATTATCAGTATCAGCTAACAATACTATTTCTGGTACAGTAATTGATGGCCGTAGTGAATTATCGGAGTTTTCAGTTAAGGCTAGTGCACATAATTCTACCTTCCATTGGCAAGGAAAAAAATTAACAACTATATTGATGTCATATTATCAGCCAAACTTTGTTGTTTTTAAAAAAGTTGACAAGAATAATAATCGTTTAGCTGGAGCTACTTTTGGTCTTTATAATGATAAAACCAATCAATTAATTGAAAGATGGACAACTGATAGTGAAACGGATAAAACTGTTTTCCTTTTACCCGGAAAATATCGTTTAAAAGAAGAGGAAGCTCCTGAACATTATAATAATATATCATCTGATATTGTGTTTTTTGTTGATAATGAAGGTGGCGTATATACAATTGTAAGAGGTGGCATAAACACAACTTCAAATACATATTCTATTGGTCAAAATCAAGATGGAATTAGTTTAATTACAATAAAGAATGTTATAAAAAAGGGAAAAGTTATTGTAAAACATTGGGATGAAAGTGTTAATCCTAATCAATTATTAGAAGAAGCTACAACATATGAAGGTGATGTTGGTGAAACATATACTGGTTCATCTAAACATTTTAATGGTTATGCTTTATCAAGAAAACCATCTAATGAAACGGTTGAGATAAAAGAAACAGATCAAGTGTTAAATTATTACTATAAGAAAATGTCAGCTGGAGTTGTTGAAAAACATGTTGATGAACATAATAATGAGTTACTTATTGATCCAATACCTTATAGTGGAAATGTAGGTGATTCTTATAGTACAAGTGCTAAAGAATTTGAAGGTTATGATTTATCAAGAAAGCCATCTAATGCAAGTGGTGTTATGACTGACAAGTTGATTGAAGTAACCTATTATTATAAGAAAAAAGCAAAAGTTGTTGTAAGACAT
>AUXO016840704.1_pt1 | contig 13152 bp, 11 predicted proteins | sample 768731 | NCBI WGS metagenome assembly AUXO01 (sample SAMN02715735, study PRJNA202380) | gut metagenome | biome: sheep rumen | host: Ovis aries | place: New Zealand: Palmerston North
TTTGGAGAAAAAAGTGCATCAACAAATGATGGTCCAAGAAAAAAAGTAGATACAGAATTTTCGTTTGAAGGAACTTCTGCTGAAGATAACTCTTTTAAAAATAGGAATAAAGAATATGATTTTAATTTTTCAAATAAAATAAAGGATGAAAAAGACAATTTAAATAATTCGGTTGTTCGAGAAGGTAGAAGAGAAGAAATTAATAAGATGATAAATGGTTTATAATATTAATTTTTATGATTGACAATATATTTTTTATGTTGTAAATTATATTTATAATAGGAAGGAGACAATTGTTATGTTTACTCATATTTATAGTTATAGCAATGTAAACGTTAGTTACTTTGAACCAAAGAAAATGGAAGGAACTCAAAGATTTAGTTGGAAGAAGGTAAGTAAAATTTCATCAGCTATGAGTGGATTAACTACAGATGTTGATAAAATAAAATCTAGTTTAGCAGCATTAAATTCTGCATTAAACGATTTAGGTACAGCTGCTCAATCTTCAGATTTTTCTGGTCAATTAATTGATATTGGTGAAGATATAGATACTGCTTGTACTGCTATTCAAGAAATTACTGAGAGTTTATTTAGTGATATTCAAGGTAAACTTGATGTTATGGCAACAAATTCAACCGATGGTGGTAGATCAGTAGATAGTAACAGACAATCAATTGAAAGTACAATTGAAAGATTAAAAAGAAAAAAATAATTAGGAGGTAATTATGAGTTATAATTTTAAGTACGATGACGATGCTATGAATTCTGACTGGAAAGCAGTTGAAGAAGCTACTGAAGCAATTAATCAAGCTGTAAAAGACTTAATGAATGCTCTTAATGATTTTTGTTCTAATTTAGATACATTGAATATTAACTTATATGCTACTCCAGATACAAATATTTCTGGTTATTATGATGAGTTATCTAGTTTAATTGGACAAAGTCATACAGAAGGAATAAATGGTCTTGTTTACTATGCTTGCAAGAATGCTGATGATGTAATTCAAACTGCTGAAGAATGGAATAGAACTCTTCAAGGATAGTTATATTTTAGAATTTATATTTTAAGTTCTTAGCATAGTTAAAAACTACAAGTTTTATTTGTAGTTTTTTTTTATGTAATTGTTTAACTTTTTTATGTTGTTATTTTATGATAGAATTAATATAGGTGATAACATGGGTGACGCAATTAATCAAGAAATTGAAAATAATAGTTCTAATCCGAACATTTATATAGTACAAGAAGGAGATACATTATCAGATATTGCATATAGATTTGGTGGAGATGGGACAAGAGAAGTTTATGAACAATTTGCTAGAGATAATAATATAACTGATCCTGATCATATTGTTCCTGGACAAGTTATTGATTTGTCTAAATTACCAAATTATAATGGTGGTGGTTCAAGTGGAGGTGGCACATCAGGTGGTGGTACTTCAACTGGTGGAGGAACCTCAAGCGGAGGTGGCACATCAGGTGGTGGAGGAACTTCAAGCGGAGGTAGCACATCAGGTGGTGGAGGAACATCAACTGGTGGAGGAACTTCTGGTTCAACTGATACAAAAAAAGAACCTACTGATAAGAAAACAGATACAAGCGAACCACCTAAAAATGATGATGGATCAAAAAATGATTCTTCAGATAAAAAAAATGATACAGATGAACCGCCTGAAAATGACGATGGTTCAAAAAAAGATTCTTCAGATAAACCTGTAACCAATAATGATGATGGTTCAAAAAAAGATTCTTCAAATAAACCTGTAACCAATAATGATGATGGTTCAACTGGTGGTGGTTCTTCTGGAGGTACTAGTGGAACTGGTTACGATTTTAAATATGATGATGATGCAATGAATTCTGACTGGAAAGCAGTTGAAGAAGCTGGTAATGCAATTAATCAAGCTGTAAAAGACTTAATGAATGCTCTTAATGAGTTTTGTTCTAATTTAGATACATTGAATGCTAACTTATATGCTACTCCAGATACAACTATATCTAGTTATTATGATGAGTTTTCTGAACTTATTGGACAAAGTTATAGTGAAGGAATAAATGGCCTTATTTACTATGCATGCAAGAATGCAGAAGATGTGATTCAAACTGCAGAGGATTGGAATAATACTATTTAATTTAAGTTTAGGATGTGATTATAATGGAAAATATTAATACTTTAACTGAAGCTACTATTTTTCAACCAAAATTTGATAATACTTTTTATTTAAAATATAATGAAGCTAAAACTGCAATTACAGACATAACTGATGCTGTTACAAAGTTAGGTACTGCATATAATAAATTCATTCAAGATATGAATGAAATGAATAAATTTATTTATGATTCAACTTGGAGTGGAAATGAAAAGAATATTTTAACGACTGTCAATAATACAATTAATTTATTTAATTTAACTGCTCAATCAATATCTACACACGTTCAAGAAACAAATGATAGCCTTAAAAAAACAAGCCAAGAAGCGGGAGAAACAGTTAAGGATAACAAGACTTCTATTGATAGTTCATTAGAGGATATTCAAAAAGCAAATAATGGAGATAATGGAGGCGGAACTTCAGGTGGTGGTAATAATCAACCATCTACTCCTTCTAATCCATCTACACCAAGTGGTCCTGGTATTCCACAATTTGATGAGAATGGATATATTGTAAGAACTCAAAGTCAAGCTGCTCAAGATGTTATTAATAAATTATATTCTGATATTGACTCAACAAAACCTGCCGGAGTTACTGTTCGTGCTCAAGGTACACATTCTCCTGAATTAGATGCTATGATAGATAACTTATCTCCAGAAGAATGTGCATGGGTAATGTCTCGTATTGAAAATGATGTATATGGTCAATCAGATCGTAGTGGTTCAAGAACGCCTGAATCTGATGCTCATTTTATTGAGAACCAAGTAATTAGACGTTATGGTGGTGATATCCATAATCTATTGAAAAGTTGGGGTACTTACTCATATGGTGGATATTAAAAGAATAGAGAGGTTATAGAAAATGGGATATTCTTATACTGTACAAAAAGGAGATACTTTAAGTAGTATTGTAAAAAAATTAGCTGGTAGTTATAGTCAAGAAAATCTTGATAAAATAGTTTCTTTAAATGGGATTAAAGATCCTAATTTGATTATGGTAGGACAAAATTTAACTTTATCTGATGATATTGTTAATGTAGATGCAGCTAAATCTTCTGGTATATTTGAAAAATTATCAAGTGATGGTAGTACACCAAGTACACCAAGTACACCAAGTACACCAAGTACACCAAGTACACCAAGTTCCCCAAGTTCCCCATCAAATCCTACAGATAGTTCTTCTACTGATGTTAGTGATTCTGTTTCAACAATGGGATCAGGTTTAGATGGAATAGAAACAGATGATTTTTTAGGAATAGATTATGGGAAATTTAAAGAATATTTTGAATTATTAAATGCTGATATTAAAGATTGTTGTAGTAAATTAAATGATTTATCTCTAAAAGTCAAAGCACTAAACGATAATTTTATTCCGCCTGATAATACAAGTGCTGCAGAAGATTTTAAAGATTTTCAAACTTTGATTGGTTCTTTTGCAAATTGTGATGGATTAAATTATTTTAATAAATCACTTGCAGAAAATGCTGATCATATAATTAGTATTGGAAACGATTTATCTAAAATTATTACTGGTTAATTAAATAAAAAAAATTACAAGTTAGACTTGTAATTTTTTTAGTATATAATTAATTTAGTGCCGTTTCTAATATCTGTATCAATTATTAGTTTATTATAATCATATATAAAACCAGTAATTTTGTTACATATTATTGCATGGTCATTATATTGTATATCAAGTTTAGATACTTCGACTAATGCTTTTTGTATTAATTTAGATATATATGCAACAGTTTTAGTTGTTGGTATATACATTTCAAATACTTTTTCTTGAATAGGATAATAGATTTTAACTAGAACATTATATTCCATTAATTTTCATCTCCTTCTTCAACTTTTGCATCTTCAATCATTTTTACCATTTTAGCTTGAGCGTTTTCGATTGCAATTAAGTAGTTATCTGGTATATCTTCTCTTCCAATTTTAATATCCATTTTTCTTGTTTCTAGAATGAATTGATCTTTAAATCCTGCTCCTAAATATATACCATTATTTTTATTTTCAATAAATAGTGGATGTCTACTATATGTTTTATATGAGTTGGATGTATCAATTGTAATTATATGTACATTTTTAATTTTTTCAAATCTTTCTATAAGATTACCAAATACTTCTTCATTGGATCTGTCAATTGAAGATATTAATTTATCAAATCCATTAATTATTAAATATGATTGTTTTGTAGTATCTATTTGCTCGCCATTATTAATTTTTTCGTATAGGTTCTTTGTATAAATGTCTAGATTTGAAATTATTTCATCAAAGTCTTTATTTGTGTATTTAATATTACCCATTTCTGTTAATGTTTGAGTTTTTCTTGCATCAAGGAAGAATATTTGATCATTGAAGTTTTTCATTAAACTTATAAGATTTCTTAAGAAATCATCAAGATAATCTATATTGTTACCCATAATTATAGATACTGGTTTGTTTTCAAAATTATATAAATATGGTCTTATATTTGCTTTTCTTATACCGATTGGAACTGAGCTCATATTTGTTGAGTATGTTCTTAAAATGTCAGCCGTAACAAATTCTGGTAAGTATGGAATATGTTGTACTTCTGTTTTATATGCATTGTGTAGAGCTTCATTGTAGTTCTTTAATACATCATTAATTTTATCTTCATTAGCAGGTAATGATGTTTGGAATTCATAGAACATATTGTCTTGAGTGAATATTCCTCTAGATTTTGCTTCAGCAGGGAATACGTCTTTATTTTTTGGAAATACGTTTTTATATTCTTCGTTTGTATTATAATTTAGACATAATCTAAATCCAAATGTATTTTCTTGACTAGTAGGTAGTTGCGTTACACTTGTCATTATAAAGAAGATACCATATTTTGAAGAAGTAGCAGCTAACTCGAATAAACTAATGAAAGTTTCATTCAATTCATTTTTAATATATTGTATATTATTTATCATAACAATTATATTAGGTAATGTTTTGCCGGATGTTTTAATAAATTGTTCATAGCTTCCGCCAAATTCAGAAAAAATATTCTTTCTGTTTTTTAATTCTTGATCAATGTATATAAATAAGCCATCAATTTTATCTCTTTCTCCAGCTGTTATTACATCACCAACCATTGGATTGTTTTCGCATACCTTTAATGTTTCAGCTCCAAAATCTAATACATAAATGTTACATTCATTTAGTGTATAAGTACTTGATAATGAATAAATTAATGATTCTAGTAATAATTCTTTTCCTGATCCAGCTGCTCCATAAACCATTATGTTACCTGATTTACTTATTGGTAATTTAAATATGTTTTGCGATTGAGTATATGGATCATCATATTCTCCTAGTATTGGTTCTAATACAAAAGGAGTTCTTTTATAATTATATTTTTTTCTTATATCTTCAGTTAGTATTAGTTTTGGAATACTATCTAACCAAAGTTTTCTTGTATTAATATTTTCTTTTTTACCAGTCGCATCTATGTATTTAAGAATATTTAATAATTCTTCTCCCATGTCTTCAGAGTTATTAATTGTTTCTTTAGTCATATTTGTGATAGTGAATGTTTCATTTCCAACTTGATCAATTAAATGAATGTCTTGATCAATTTTTTTCTTAACTGTTTGAGATGGTTTATATTTAAATCCCGCATATGCAGATTGTCCTAAAACATATAAATCATCATTTCCAACTTGTAAATAGAAGGCACCAGTAGATTTTAGGAATGCTGCATCTGGTTTTTTTAACATTTCATTTGAATCACTTGTTTCAGAAACTTTTAAACATACTTTGAATTTAGAGTTTGACCAGATTTGATCATTAACAACACCACTTGGTTTTTGTGTGGCTAGGATAAGATGTACTCCTAGAGAACGACCGATACGTGCTGTTGAAACTAATTGTTCAAGAAATTCTGGTTGTTGACTTTTTAACTCTGCAAACTCATCTGAGATTATTAATAGATGAGACATTGGTTCATCAAGAAGACCTTTTCTAAAATAATCTTGATATTTATAAATATCCATTGAAGATACTTTTAATTTTTCTCTGGCTTCATTGAACATTCTTTGTCTTCTTTTTAATTCTGATTCAATTGATGCAAGAGCTCTTCTTACTTCAGATTTATCTAGGTTAGTAATTGTTCCTATTAAGTGTGGTAATTTGATACCAACTTGTTTATTTTCAAATGAACCAGCTAAACCACCACCTTTATAGTCGATAAGTACAAATTGTACTTCATAAGGAGAGAAGTTTACCGCTAATGATAAAATGTATGTGATAATCCATTCTGATTTACCAGAACCAGTAGTACCTGCAACAAGTCCATGTGGTCCGTAGTATTTTTCGTGGATATCCATATTTAATATACTACCATTTTGATCAATTCCTACTGGAACAGCAAGTGATGCAATTGGGTTATTATTTTTCCATCTATCTAGAATATTTAATTGTTCAACTGTACCTGCATTATACATATCTAAGAAAGATACAGATTTTGGTAATTCATATTTTTCTTTTTTTGCTATGTATGGAACATTACTTAACATCATAGCGCATCCATACATATCAATTTTATTATTAATATCTGCTTTAAATTGTTTTTGGTTTTCTTGATTAATTACATTTTTGAATAACCCTGATACTTCTTCTTCAATATTAATAAATGTTGAACATTTACTTGGTAGATTTGAAATCTTGTTATGTTTAATAATCATTGAAAAACCAAGATTTTTATCACTTTCCATTATTTTGTTAAATATTTCAGTTCTTCTTGCCGTTTCTAGATCATCTATTATGAATAAATAGTATGGTTTGTAGTCCATATATTCGAAGTTAGCTTTATTTTCATCCTTTGCTTTTTCTGAAGTTTTTTCTTCTTTTTGAGTTTCTGAGTTCATTCTGGAATTAATCTCTTTTGTTAATTCTGCTGATATAAGATTCATTTCATTTTCGTTTGTGGCAATATATCTGAATGTATGTGAATTATTCCAACAATGTGGAAGAATATTGCAATATTCCCAATTTGCTTTGTTCTCATTATTTGTAAGAACTACAATTTTTAAATCAATAAATGAATGAAATGTCATTATTTGTAGTATTAAACTATTTAAGAATTTTTGAGAAAGTATTTTTTCTCCTAAAACTGCTACTGTATCATTTTCAATTAAAGAAATACATTGTGGAACTTGGTCTAGATGATTATTTCTTTTTATCATTTCTTTTAATTCATCAATTAATATGTCATCATCAACTTCAAAATCAGTTTCTTTATAGTCTACATTTGATGTTGGTGTAACTGTTCCTATACCTAATCTAACATTCAAGAAATCTGGTTGAGTTATATCTTTTTCCCAAAGATTTCTTTTTCTGTTATAGATTATTTGTTGACATTCTTCCAAAGAAACATTATTTTCAAGTAATATTTGTTTTTCATTAGAATGTTCTTCTTGAATTTCTTTTTCTTTTCTTTTTAAATATGCTCTATAAGTTTTTATTCTAGTTAATTCATTAATTTTGTTTGTTTTTGCTTGCCATCTTCTTGTTATTGCAGGCCACATCATTGAACATATTACTGTTATTAATGCTGTTAATATACCAGGTAATATTGAACTAAATTGTGATTCGCCATCCATTGCTTGTTTTAATGTAGTAATTATTGAAATACTAGATACTAATAACATTGTCATTTGTGGACCTAAAACTAAGAATCCTGGTCTTGTATTATTTCTTATTTTACTTGGAGGTGGCGTTATTTCTATGTTTCTAGGTGAATATACGGTTTTAAATCTTGGAGCTTTCATAAATAGGTCTTTACCTTCGAATAAAGATCTCTCAGTTTCTATGTCATAAACTCCTTCTTTAGTATTGTTTTCTATATTTAAATTTAATTCTTGCAAAGAGTTACTTACTGTTAAATTATTTTCTCCTGATAGATTTTGAATGATTATCCTATTAGAATATGGAATAATTTTTAATCCATCTATAAATACTATATCCCCATGTAAAAGATTCTTTCTTTTTATTAATATATTATTCGCATATACATTTTTTTGATCTGTTTCGATAATCCATTTGTTATTACTATAAGATAATGTAGTAGTTCCACTTATATCTTCACCTTTAAATACTATGTCATTTAAACCTTTACCAATAGTGATATTGTTCTTTTTAATGTCATATGTCTTATGTGGTGTTGTATTTGGATTGTATGCATATACTTTTACTTTATCTTTAGTTATTTGATTCTCGATTGTGAATATAGAATTTCCATTAATAGTAAATGCTTCTGCTGTTACACCTTTATTAAATACTTTATAATTTGTTAATGGTTTAATTGTCCAATTTTCATTTATTGCTTCTATAATTGCTATTTTTTCATCTTTATTATTATTTATAATATAACTACCAACGGGTTTTTGTGGTAAATTCATTGTTATTGATAATAAATGATCTGTAATTAGTATATTCAATATAATACACCCCTTCATTATTCTATCTTAATTATAATTATAGTATATGAACTTTACATATACAATAAATTCGATATAAAAAAGTTATTTCTTCATGTTATAATTTATTATATGGAGGATTAATATGAATCAAAATGAATTAAATAATAATATTGTTAATGAACAATTAGATACTACTAATAATGTACAAACTAATGTTAATGATTCTACTGTTCTTAATACTTCAACAAATGTAGTTATGCAACCAAGTATTGATAATACTCAAAATGATGCTTCTTCAGCACCTTCTGAAGTTGTAACTGTTGAGAATAATCCGGTTTCTACTGATACAAATAATGATGGCGCTGCTGTTTCTAATGAATCTGGAGAAGATAATGAAACTGTTGAAGAATTTAGTGCACCAGATATTTCTGCTACTCTTTTAAGTGAAGAAGAACGTAAAGCAAGAGAAGAAAGAAGAAAGAAATTTAACTTTAAATTCTCTAGTGGTAATGATGAAAAAGTTACCAGTAATGATAATCAACCAGCAGAAGAAGCTCCTCAAGAAGAAAAAAAGGAACAAACTGGAGACTTTATATTTGGATAAAAAATTAGTGCTTAGACGCTAATTTTTTTCTTTTAAAAATTTAGATTAAATGATAAAATTTAATTAAGATAGAGAGTATTTAGCAACGGAGATTTTTCATCATCCTATCAAAATATGGTGGAGGGTGTAATGGAAGACAAATTAAGTCGTTTTATCGAATTAACTAAAAAAGAAATTAGTTTAGATGAAGTTTGTGAAGAATTAGAAATCACAAAAATAGAAGCTTTAGGATTAAAAAAAGAGGCTAAAGAAGCTGGTTATAACATTGTTTCAGAACAAAAAAATGGTGATTTAATTGTTTATAACCAAGGAGAAATTAACAATTCAAAAGAAGAAAATTTTGAATTTAAAAGTGATGAGAATAATGAGTTTAAGTTTATAGCAATTTCAAATACTCTTTTAGGTAGTAAGAGTCAACAATTATCTATTTTAAAAGATATTTATAAGAAGGCAAAAGATGAAGGTATTACTAAAATATTTGTATGTGGTAATTTAAGCGCTGGAACTTATTCTTTAAAGAGTGCTTATCATGATACAAATTTTATTTCTGACAAAGAAAATCAAATCAATTATATAATTGAGAATTATCCTAAAGAAGAAGGTATTACGACTTATTTTGTTACAGATAAAAAAGAAGAGGGTAAGATTAGCGTAGGTAAAAGAGTTAGTGAAGCTAGAAGTGATATGGTATATCTTGGAAGTGCATCAGCTGATATTAAAGTTGATAATGTTAAGATGAAAATTATTTCTAGTCCAATTCAACAAACTTATACTGTATCTTATAGACCTCAACAATTTGCTAAGTCATTTAGAAGTGAGGATAAACCTGATATTTTATTACTAGGTGGATTAAATCAATTAGATCATATTACTTATAGAGAAGTTAATGTTTTATCAATTCCTTCTTTAGCAGCTACTACTAAGGAAATGGAAGATAAGAGAAGAAGTAATACTATTGGTGCTATGGCAGTTAAAGTTACTACTGATAAGACTGGTAAGATTGATAAGAAAAAAGGAGTTATTTTTACTTCTATTCCATATTATGTTACTGATAAAAATGATTATAAGAGAAATGCTGAACCAATAATTATGACTTCTAGTTCATCTGCTATTAATAATGATGAAGAAATTGGAAGAGCAGAAGCTGATAGGTATTTTAATTTAATGAAGAATAATAGAAGTGTTGAAGAATTTAAATCAAAACATCATATGTCTGATGCTGAATTTAGTGGAGTATTAGAATTATGTAATATGTATGGTAAATCAATTGATATTGGACTTAATAAAGATGGTGTTCCTGTATTTAAGAAAGGAATGCCTAATGGAGTTAAATTAAATAAACCTGATTTAAGTTCAAGTGATATTGTAGAAAATGAATTCTTAATAGTTTCAGATACTCATTTATGTAATAATCATCAACAATTACATTTATTAAATAATTTATATCAAGAAGCATATGATAGAGGAATTGATACTGTATTCCATGTTGGTGATATTGTAGATGGATTTTATCCAAATAGAAAACCATATCCATCTCAACAATTCTTATATGATTTTAATGATCAAGCTGATTATGTAATTAATATGTATCCATATGTTAATGGTATTACTACTTATTATATTACTGGTAATCATGATATGACTCATTATAGAAATGGTGGAGCATCTATTGATCATTGGATTGGTAAAGATAGAAAAGATATGATTCATCTTGGTCAAGATTTAGGACAAATTGAATTTGATAATGTTAAATATAGATTAGATCATCCTGGTGACGGTTCTGCTGATAGTTTATCTTATAAGATTCAAAAGAGATTAGAGATTATCAATTCTGGTGATAAACCAAATATTTATTTATGTGGTCATTATCATAAGGGATATTATATGTTATATAGAAATATTCATGCATTTACTTGTCCAGCATTATGTGCTACTACAAGTTTTGAACATCAAAAAGGTTTAAATAATTATCTTGGTGGATTCTTTATTACTGTTTATTCTGATAAAAAGACTGGTAATGTTGAATACTTAGCAGTTGAAGAAAAACTTTATGGTAAAAAAGATATCTGGGATGAACCTGGAAAAGATAAGAATAAAATTAAACAATTAGTAATTAGATAATATAAATATGTTTAATTAAGAATTACAATTTAATGATTGTAATTCTTTTTTTTGTGTTATAATAAAAAACATTAATGAAGAAATGGGAGATAAATAATGGAATTTGATAAAAAAATTAATGGTAACAGTAATGAAGTTTTATTTGTTACTGGAACTCGTTTTGGTAGTATAAATCAACAATTACATATACTTAATGATTTATATGAAAAAGCATACGAAAAAGGAGTGGATACTGTAATCAATTTAGGACCAGTTGTTGATGGAGAATGTTTCACTCGTTTTTCTGAAGATTATAAGTTTATTAAAAGTTTAAAAGGACAAGCTGATTATGTTGTTAATATGTATCCTAATGTTAATGGAATTACTACTTATTATATGGATGCTAAAAGACAACATAATCGTTATTCTAATGATGATTTTGTTTTAGATGATGTTATCCAAGATAAAAGAAAAGATATGGTTTGTATTGGAGATTATTATTCATATATTAATTATAATGATGTAAGTATTGTTTTGGATTCTAATTCTCAACCAGTAATGAATAATCAATATCCATTACATAAAATATCTGATCGTTTGATTGAAAAGAATGTAGATTTTGATCTTTTAGTTAATGGTACTCAACAAGAAGATTATTTAGAAGAATATTTAGGTAAGTACTTAATGTGTGTTCCTACTGTACATTCTGCAACTTATTTAGAAGGTTTAAGAAGAATTAAATGCTTATTAGGTGGAACATTTGTTAAGTTTAATACTAATGAAGATGGTTGTCTTGATAATATTGATTATAATCCAGTTTTATATTCTAAAGATAATATTTGGAATGAATCTGGAAAAGATATAAATAAAGTTAAACAATTAGTAATAAAAAAATAGTTGTTAATTATTTAACAACTATTTTATTTTTATGTTATAATAAAAAAACTTGAAGGGAAAAGGTAGATGAAAATGGTAAAAAATAATTATTTAAGTATTAGTGAAATAATTTTAGGATTAAGAGATGAATACAAGAAAACTTTATATGATTTAAATAAGTGTTTATCTTTAGATGAAGGTGTAAATGTGTATTATACTGTTTCTGAAAATGAAGATAAAAAATATGTATACGTATCATTAATTAAAAAAATGAAGACAATTGAAAAATTACTTAATATATTTACAAAAAATCTTTATACAGAAGATAGAAAATTAGTTGGTGGACAAGATAATCATCTTATAATAAATGATAAACGTTTATTTAAATTTGATAACAATACTGATTTAAACAAATTTTATAATGGATGTAAGAGATTCTTTGGATCAGAATTTTATTCATCATTAGAAGATAAATATTTTAAGGCTGACGATAATGGATTAAAGATGTCAATAGGTCATGATGGTATATATACTGTAACTGATTTAAAAAGTACTACTCAACCAATTATTGGTGTAGATTATGATGGTGGTCGTGATCAAATGGTTATAACAAATTATTATAGAGATGCGTTATTCTATGGTAAAGTTTTAGGTATTCTTGATACTAAAATTCCTAAAGAAAATTTAAATGAACATTTAGTTGATATTATTGATAACAATCCTATTAGTGAATATCCTATTGAATTTACTGGAATGACTGATACTAGAGAACCACAAAGATTTGATTTAGAAGTTGAAAATAATCGCGTTTTAGCAAAGAGAGTTAATTAATAACTCTTTTTTTGTTTTAAGATTTTATTGTTTATAGAGTTTAAAATTGGTATAACTAAATTAGAAGATAAGGTGAGACATTATGAGTGAGAATTCTAAGAAAACAAAATTAGCTATTATTGTCGGATTGATTATTATAACTGTTGTATTACTTATC
>AUXO018639261.1_pt1 | contig 13151 bp, 12 predicted proteins | sample 768731 | NCBI WGS metagenome assembly AUXO01 (sample SAMN02715735, study PRJNA202380) | gut metagenome | biome: sheep rumen | host: Ovis aries | place: New Zealand: Palmerston North
TTAGTTAATTCTAATAGACTTCTTCTTGCAGAAGAAATGGGCAAGCAAGATGATATTACTCTAAAAAATATGTTAGTTGGTGGAATGAATACAAATTGTAAAGCTTGGATGTATGTTGTTTCAAAAATCGAATCTGGTGGAGAATCTATAAACGATCTTCAAAAAGCTATTGTTGAAACAAGTGTAGATGACTTTTTAAATAATGAAGATAAAAAATATTTTATTCTTTATACTGATGAAAAATATGAAAGTACAGAAAAATATGATTTAGTTTTTCAAAATGATGCTGGAGTAATCTTAAGAAAAAAATAGGAGAAATAAATGAAAGTTGCTATTATTATTGTAAATTATAATGATGCAGAGAATACAATTAAATATGTACAAAAAATAACTGAATATCAAGAAATTAATAGAATTGTAGTTGTTGATAACAAATCTAGTGATAAAGATTGCTTTAAAAAACTTAAAATTCTTGAAAATGATAAAACTTTAGTTTTAGAAGCTGAAAAAAATGGTGGGTATAATTACGGAAATAATTTTGGAATAAAGTATTTAGAAAATTTGAACGAAAAATATGATTATTATATTATTTCAAATCCAGATATTGATATTTCGTCAGATGCAATAAGCCATTGTTTGGAAATTATAGATAAAAATAGCAAAATAGGTATAATTGCACCTAGAATGTTTAATAAAGACAATAATCCTATAAGGAGAAGTAGTTGGAAAGTTAGAACTTTTTGGTTAGATGTTATTCATTCTACAAGACTACTTGAAATTGTTTTTTATAAATTATTAAGAAATGGCGAATATTCTAATAGAGATTATGAAAATGAAATATTAGAAGTAGAAGCAATATCAGGAGCTTTTTTTATAATTAGAAAAAATTTACTAAAACAAATTAACTATTTTGATGAAAGTGTTTTCTTATTTTATGAAGAGGACATATTAGCAAAAAAAATGAAAGAGATAGGATACAGTGTAGTAAGTTTAAATTCTGAAAAATTTATTCACTTTGAAAGTCAGACAATTGGAAAAACATTTAATTATTATAAAAAAATGAGCCAATTATTTAAAAGTAAAATGTATTATCATATTAATTATAATAATATTAATTCTCTGCAAAAAATGGTGTTTTACATACTAAATATTTGCAGAAAAATAGAGCTTTTATTTGAAATACCAATTAGAAAAATATTAAAAAAGTAAAAGGATAAATATAATATGAATTCTGAATTAAAAAAAAGACAAGATGCTTTAAATAACAATATTTGGAGACAAGTATTTGAGAATGAAAATACTATGTTTAGTAATATAAAAAATGGAGCCTATCAAAGTGAAAATAATGCTAGAATTAGGTTCTGCCCTAAAGAGGTTTCAGGGGAAGAATATGATGTGAAAATTCTTGAGTTTATTCCTAAGACTGCCAAAAATTACGTGAAACTAATAGGGTATCATACAATTGAATATGGATTTTCACAGTACCAAAAGTATGCTCTAAAATACAAAAATGCTCAAATTACATTTGATTTTAGTAAATCACCTGGTAATTACAGAATTATTTATAGTATAGTTGATGGAGAAAATGAAAATGTTCTTGCAGAAGTTTCTGAAAATGGAGAAGGCAGATTCCCAATATGTACAACTTCTGAACTAAATGATGCTAAGAAAAGATTAGCTGAGGGTGAATTTCCTACAATATGGAATATTATAAGTAGGTCACTAAAAAATCATATATATGCTCCTAGTATTATGGGGGATTTTAGACAGATTAAATCTCTTAGTAAATCTACAACCATTACACCATTAACTGAAGAACAAAAGCAAATTATGGCTTTAAGTAGTGAAGTTGAAAGACTAAGAGAAGTTATTAGAAGTTTAACAAAAAACAATATATCAAATAGAATTGGAGGAATAAATAAATTACCAGATGATTCTACGGATGGTTATACAGGTAGATGAAAAATATGAGTAGATATTTAAAAAAGATAATATTTGATTAAAACGATATTATCTTTTTTTGTTTTCAAAATATCTTGTAAAAAAAACAATTATATGATATAACAAAAATTGTATAATTAGGAGGATTATTTGAAAAAGAGTATAAAAAACTATAATTTAGATGATTTAAAAGAAGAATTAAAAAGCATAAATGAAAAACCATTTAGAGCTGAACAAATTTTTAAATGGATTTATCAAGATAAAGTAAATTCATTTGATGATATGACAAATCTATCTTTAGAACTTAGAAAGAAACTTAATGATAATTATGATTTAAGGAATTTTAAAATAGTAAATAAATTAGAATCTATTGATGGAACAAAAAAGTATTTGTTTGATGTGGGTGATGAAGGAAATCTTATTGAAACTGTTCTTATGAGTTATCATCATGGATATACTATTTGTGTATCTAGTCAAATAGGTTGTAAGATGGGTTGTAAATTTTGTGCATCAACTGGAATTCCTTTTTCTAGAAATTTAACTTCTGGTGAAATTGTGGAACAAGTTTTAGCTATTGAAAGGGATTTGAATTTAAGAATTTCAAATATAGTATTTATGGGAATAGGAGAGCCATTAGATAATTTTGAAAATGTAATGAAATCTATACAAATAATAAATAATCCTAAAGGCTTAAATATTGGTGCAAGACATATTAGTATTTCAACAAGTGGAATTGTTCCTAAAATATATGAATTAGCTGATAAAAAGCTTCAGTGTACATTATCTATTTCATTACATAGTAGTAATAATAAGACAAGAAGTTCAATGATGCCTGTAAATGATGCTTATCCAATTAAAGAACTTATAAAAGCTTGTAAATATTATATTCAAAAAACAAATAAAAGAATTTCTTTTGAATATGCTCTTGCTAAAGATAATAATGATAATTTAGATGATGCTAAAGAATTGGTAAAACTATTAGATGGAATGTTAGCACATGTGAATTTAATTCCAATAAATCAAATTGAAAATGGAAACTATAAAAAAAGTACAAATGAAAATATAATAAAATTTAGAGATTATTTAAATGATCATGGAATTGTTGCAACGATAAGAAGAGAACTTGGTTCTGATATTTCTGCTGCCTGTGGTCAACTTAGAAGACAACATTTAAAAAATAAATAAGAGAGTTTAGTATTACAAATAGTTTATGAGGTGATAAACGTGAGAATTTTAGCAAAATCAGATATAGGAAAGCTCCGAGATATGAATCAAGATAGTTATTATGTTTCGGACTTGGAAAAAGATGACATAAAATTATATATATTAGCAGATGGCATGGGTGGCTATAAAGGTGGAGAAATAGCTAGTTCTCTTGCAATAGCAAATGTTCGTAACTTTATTGTTAATAATTTTAAAAATACAAAAAAAGATAGAGAAAGTTTGCTTAGGTTATTACAAGATAGTATTGAATATGCTAATATTATTGTATATGAAAAATCTCAAGAAGATGAAGAACTTCATGATATGGGAACAACGCTTGATGTGTGTTTAGTATATAATAATAAAGTTTTTATTGGACATGTAGGTGATAGTAGAGTTTATAGAATAAGGAAAAATATTATTAGAAAGTTAACAACAGATCATAGTTATGTAGAAAAACTTGTAAGAGAAGGTACTATTACTAAAGAAGAAGCCTATAATCATCCCAAAAAGAATATGCTTATTAAAGCATTAGGATGTAATTCATTAGTAGAACCAGATGTTATTTGTAAAGGTTTTTTAAAAGACGATATCCTTCTTATGTGTTCTGATGGATTAACAAATATGTTAAGAGATAATGAAATATACAATTTACTATTAACAAATCCTGATAACCCAGTTGATGCACTCATTAATAATGCAAATGATTTGGGAGGATATGATAATATAACAGCTATAATTATAGATAATATTGATATTAATCAAGAATCTGATAATATTAATGAAACAAATATAAATAACTAGAGAAAAATTTTTAGCCTTTGGAAAGGAAGAATAAAGGTATGAATCTTATAGGAAAAATGTTAAATAATAGGTATGAAATTTTAGAAAAAATAGGAAATGGTGGAATGGCCACTGTTTATAGAGCAAAAGACCATGTTTTAAATAGATTTGATGCTATTAAGTTTTTAAAAGACGAATTTACTACAGATAGTGAATTTATAAAAAAGTTTAATTCTGAAGCTCAGGCGGCAGCGAGTTTAACTCATCCTAATATTGTACAAATATTCGATGTTTGTAATGAAGATAATTTATATTATATTGTAATGGAACTAATACAAGGAAAAACTTTAAAAGAAATAATAAATGAAGACGGAATTCTTTCATGGAAATGGTCTGTAAATGTTGCAGCACAAATTGCTTCAGCTTTGGAAACTGCACATAAAAATAATATAATACATAGAGACATTAAACCTCATAATATAATTATTACTGAAGATGGAATTGCAAAAGTTACAGACTTTGGAATAGCAAAAGCTGTTTCAAATTCGACAATAACTGCATTTGGGTCAACAATTGGTTCTGTACATTATTTTTCACCAGAACATGCTCGTGGTGGATATACAGATGCCAAATCAGATATATATTCACTTGGAATTGTTATGTATGAAATGTTAACTGGTAGAGTTCCATTTGATGCTGATACACCGGTTTCAGTAGCTTTAAAGCAAGTTCAAGAAGAACCTGTTGAACCAATAAAGTATAATCCAAACATTCCTATAAGTGTTAATAGGATAATATTAAAAGCCATGCAAAAAGATCCAAATCAAAGATATCAAAATGCAACTGAAATGCTTAAAGATTTATCTATGGCTCTTAAGAACCCTTCTGGTGATTTTGTATATATAAAAGAGAAAAATGATGATTCACCTACACAAAAAATTCCTACAATATATGAACTAGAAAAAAACAATACTAGAAGAGTACCTACCAATAATGATAATTCTAATAATGGAGAAAAGAAAGATAATAATAAGTTTTTTGAATTTTTAGATGAACACAAATGGGTAAAAGTATTAATAATTGTTTTAATTGCAATTATTCTATTTGTTATTGCAATGTTTTCAACTGTCGCTATATTAAATGGCTCTCGACCAGATCAAGAAGAAATACCTAATGTTTCTGGTGTAAATGAAGAAAAAAGAGTGACTAAAGAAGAAGCATTGAAATTATTAAAAGATGCCGGATTTGAAAATGTTAAAGTTGAAGAAGAGTATAGTGATGATGTAGAAGAAGGATATGTAATAAGTCAAACCCCTGAATTCAAATCTAATTTTAGGTATAATTTAACTCAAGAGATTACTATAACTGTTAGTAAAGGAAAAAAAATGGTAATACTACCTAAAAAAATGGTAGGTAAGAAGGTTGAAGATGTAAAAAAAGAACTAGATGAATTAGACTTAAAATATCAAGTAATTGAAGTAAATGACGAAAAAGTAGAAGCTGGAATTGTAATATCTGTTGAACCAGAAGAAGGATTAGAAATTACTGCTGCTACAGAAATAAAATTAACTGTAAGCAAAGGAAGTGCATATAAAGATGTTACAGTACCAAGTGTAATTAATAGTACAGAAGAAGCTGCAAGACAAACATTGAGTGCTCTAAATTTAGTAGTTAATGTTTCTTATGAGGAAAATCCATCAAAGTCTGATGGTGTAGTTACATCTCAAAGTGTTACTGCTGGAAAGATTGTTAAGGAAGGAACTTCAGTAGATATAGTTATAAATAAGCAACCAATAAAATCTACACTTGTAGTTAATGTAAATTTGAAATCAGTTATGAATTATACAGAGCCAAAACCTGTTACTACATATACAAATACTATTGATGAAAACGGTAATACTGTTGTAACCAATACTACTACTATTCCTGAAGTTGAAAAAGCTACAGTTGTAATTGAAGTAGGTGAAGATACTATACTAAGAGAATCTTATTTAATGACAAGAACTGATATTACTAAATCATTTACTACATCTGGTGTAAAAGAATTAAAAGTTAAAATTAATGATGTTACAAAATATACTCAGACAATAGACTTTAATAAAGGTGATCAAACTATAAATGTTGAATAGGAGATTATAAAATGGTAGAAATATCAGCATCACTATTAAATTTAAATAAAGAAAATGCAAATAGAAAGATATATGATTTAGAAGTTTCAAAAATAGACTGTTTTCATATAGATGTTATGGACGGCCAATTTGTTGAAAATAATAATGTTGATCTTATGAAGGATTATGCTTTGCTAACTTCACATATTAGTAATCTGGGAATAGATGTTCATTTGATGGTCAATAACATTGAAGAGTTTGTAGAAGAATATTTAAGCTTAAGTCCCAGAATTATTACATTTCATATTGAATCTAGTAAAGATGAAGATAGAACATTGAAATTAATAAAAAAAATAAAAGAAAGGGGTACTAAAGTTGGAATAGCTATTAGTCCTGATACAAATATAGATGAGATTAAAAAGTATTTGGGTATGATTCATATGGTTTTAGTTATGACTGTTATTCCAGGTAAAGGTGGGCAGTCTTTAATTCCAAAAACTATACAAAAAATTAAGAATTTGAGAGAATATATTAATGAGAAGAAAATTGATATAGACATTGAGGCAGACGGTGGAATAAATGGAGAAAATGCTAAAGATGTTATTAAAGCAGGTGCAAATATTTTGGTTATTGGAACTTATTTACTTAATTCAGAAAATTATTTTGAAACAGTAAAAAGTATTAAAACATGTTATTAAATTTTTAAAATATAAATTAATTCTAAAATGGAGGTATATAATGAAGAAAAAAATTAAAATACTTAGTTTTGCTATTCTTTTTACATTAGTTATATCCAATTTGGTATTTGCAACTTCAAGTGATAATGCTGTAAATAGTGCAGCAAATCAAGCAAATTTAAGTGCAGAGTTAAATACCATAGAGGATGTAGATTTAAATACTACTGATAATATTGACGAGATAATAGAAGATGATGAAATACCAGAATTACCGGATGAATTTAAATACATAGAAGATGATATTCCATATCTTACTGACGAATATAGTGATTATTACGATGATGAAAATAATGATGACGTTTTTATTATAAATGATACTATTAATATTGATGGATATACTGATGGAAATGTATATCTTATAGGTAATACTGTTAATATTAATTCTGAAGAAATAAATGGTAATGTTTTTATAATTGCCAATACAGTAAATATTAATTCATATATATCTATGTCATCATATATAATGGCAAATTCAATAAACGTTAAAGATTCTGATTTAACTGATGCATACTTTTTAGCTGATAAAGTAAACATAGATGAAGATGTTATTATATATAGAAATGCTAAAATATTATCAAGTTCTATAAATATGGATGGACAAATATATGGAAAACTTACATATACCGGTAATTTGAATAAAGGCGAGAACTCAATTATTGAAGATATCGAGAAAATTGAAACTGTTGATAGTAGTGATATAGAATCAAGCATTAAAGAAACAACAAAAATAATAAAAAGTTTTTTTGAGATGTGGAAAATTTGTACAGCAATAATTATTATTTTTGTAATTGTGCTTTTAAGGAAAGATAATTTTAGCATTAATAAAACAACTGAAGACAATAAAAGTATTTTCTATACAAATAAGCAAATGAATGATGTTTTTATAGATATTATAAAGGGACTTATATATATAGTTTTATGTATTATAGCTTTTATTATATTATTTGTGTCTTTAGTTGGAATTCCTTTAGGAATATTATTAGTATTAATTTATATCATAACTGTTTTTGTTGCAGAGCCTGTTGCATGTATAGAAATTGCTCAAATGTTTAAATTAAAATCAAATAGTAAAAGAAAATTAAAAGTTATTGTTGCACTTATTGCAATAGCAATATATGTAGTTGTTGCATTATTAAAATCATTTGAAGAAATAAAAATTATTGGTTCATTGTTATCATTTGGTATTTTACTATATGGACTAGGAACAATGGTAAATTGGATATTCTTTAGAAATAAAAAGAAAGAAGAAAAAATAGGAAATAGTAATGAAAATTCTATTATTTCAACTGATAATAATGATGTAAATAATTCAAATAATGAGAGTGAAGATAATAAACAATAATTATATATCAAAAGTGGTGTAAAATGAAAAACAAAAAAGAAGCAGTAAAAATTATAAATATATTAAAAGAATATTATCCGGATGCAAAATGTAGTTTGGATTTTAGTAACCCTTTTGAAATTACAATAGCTGTAATGCTTTCTGCTCAATGTACTGATGAAAGAGTTAATAAAACAACACCAAATCTTTTTAAAATATATAATTCACCAAAAAAAATGGCTGAAATTGATATAAAAGAATTAGAGCAAATTATACATCCTTGTGGATTTTATAAGAACAAAGCTAAAAATGTAAAAGCATGTTGTCAAAAATTATTAGAAGAATACAATGGGATAGTTCCAGATAATATGAATGATCTTCAAATGCTTCCAGGAATTGGGAGAAAAAGTGCTAATGTTATTATGTTAGAAGCTTTTCATAATCCACAAGGAATTGCTGTTGATACACATGCCAAGAGAATATCTAATAAAATTGGTTTTTCTAAAGAAACAGATCCTGAAAAAATTGAGAAAGATTTATTGAATATAATTCCTAAAGAATATTATTATGATGTAAATCACTTACTAGTATGGCATGGTAGAAAAATTTGTACAGCAAGAAATCCTAAATGTGATAATTGTCCTGTAAATAATTATTGTGATAATTATAATAAATAAATTATATAGGGAGATTGTGAAATGAACTTTATTGAAGAAATTAAAGAAAAAGCTAAATTAGAAATTAAAACTATAGTATTACCAGAAGCAACTGACATTAGAATATTAGAAGCAGCCAATATTGCATTAAAAGAAAATTATGCAAATATTGTATTATTAGGAAATAGGGAAAACATTATTAACAAAGCAAATGAAAATAATTTAGATATTTCAACTGCTATAATTATAGATCCAAATAATTCAGAAAAAAAAGAGTTTTATGCTGAAAAATTATATGAATTGAGAAAAGAAAAAGGAATGACTATTGAAAATGCAAGAGAACTAATAAAAAATGAAGTTTATTATGGAATGATGATGGTAAAATTAGAAGAAGCTGATGGATTAGTATCTGGAGCTATTCATTCAACATCAGATACTTTAAGACCTGCACTTCAAATTTTGAAAACTGCTCCAGGAACCAAACTTGTTTCGGCATTTTTCTTAATGGTTGTTCCAAATTGCGAATATGGTGAAAACGGTGTATTCATTTTTGGAGATTCTGGATTAAATCAAAATCCTACTGCAGAAGAACTGGCATATATTGCAAAATCATCTAGTGAGAGTTTTGAAAAATTAGTAGGCAAGGAAGCTAAAGTTGCAATGCTTTCTTATTCTACAAAAGGAAGTGCAAAATCTGAACTTACTGAAAAGGTTATAAATGCTACAAATATAGCTAAAGATTTGTTCCCAGAATTAAAGATTGATGGAGAATTACAGTTAGACGCAGCTATTGTACCAGAAGTTGCAAAAAGTAAAGCACCAGATAGTAATATTGCGGGTAATGCAAATACATTAATATTCCCAGATTTAGATGCAGGAAATATTGGATATAAATTAGTTCAAAGATTAGCAAAAGCAGAAGCATATGGACCACTTTGCCAAGGAATAGCTAAACCTGTAAATGATTTATCAAGGGGATGTTCAGCAGAAGATGTTGCAGGTGTAATTGCTATTACAGCCGTACAAGCACAACAGAAAGGATAAGAAATACTCTAATGAAAAAATTTAAATTGAGTAGAAGAGAACTGGTAATAATTGATTTATTAATATTTGTACTAGTTATTAAATTTGCTTATGAACCAATTATAAAAAATATTTCTGATAAGTTTCAAATGTATATTGATAGAGTATTATTGTTTATATGGTTTATTATAGGAATTTTAATATTAACATTTTGTTTTACCAATTTGTTTTCGGCAATACAAATATTATTTAAAAAGAAAAAATTAAATAACGAATCGCAAGAATATATTTATAAGACACAAGAATTTTATATTAAATTAAATAATGCAAAATATTTTGCAAGGATTTTTCTTTTTATATATTTATTATTTAATTCAATGCTTATAATGGGAATACTATTTATGATATATAATTTAATTTGTAGTATTTCAGATATTTGTAAATTAAAACACATTAATTCACAAGAAAAAGAATATAATGAAATTATTTTTAAAATTAATAATGAATTGCAAAATGTTGTATTATATTCTATTATAATTAATATTTCATATTTTTACTTACGATATAATAGTGTTTTATTTCAATATACTCAAGGATTGAATAATGAAGTAATGAGGTTTATTATTGGAATAATAGTAATTATAATTCAATTATTAGTTTATTTTATATTTATTAAAAAAAGGATACTTTCAAGTGGTAGACTAGTAAAGTATAGTACAAAAATGATAATTGTTATAACTTATGTATTATCTAATTTTGTGATACTAAATTTTATAATATATTTATTAAGTCATTTTATATAGAAAAAGGAGGAAATTAATGAAAATCTTAGTAGTAAACTGCGGGAGTTCATCACTTAAATATCAATTAATTGATATGGATAATGAAAAATTATTAGCAAAGGGAAATTTTGAAAGAATAGGTGAGCAAGAATCATTTGTAACTCATAAAGTTGCACCAGAAAAATATGTTATTAAAATACCTGTAATGAATCATGAGGAAGCATTAAAAATTGTTCTTGAACAATTAGTTCATAAAGATTATGGGGTAATAAAAGATTTGAAAGAAATTAATGCAGTAGGACATAGAGCAGTTCATGGTGGAGAATTATTTAATAAATCTGTATTAGTAACAGATGATGTTATAGAAAAAATGGAAGAGCTTATTCCACTTGCTCCATTACATAATCCTGCTGTTGTTTTGGGAATAAGAGCTTGTCAAAAAGCAATGCCGGGCGTTCCAATGGTTGCGGTATTTGATACAGCATTTCATCAAACTATGCCTAAAGAAAATTATATATATCCAATACCATATGAATTTTATGAAAAATATCGAATAAGAAAATATGGATTTCATGGTACATCACATAAATTTGTATCAAGTAGATGTGCAGAAATATTAAATAGAAAAAATGATGAAAACTTAAAAATAGTAACATGCCATTTAGGACAAGGAGCATCAATTTGTGCTGTAAAAGGTGGAAAATCAGTAGATACATCAATGGGACTTTCTCCAATTAGTGGAATTCCAATGGTTACTCGTTCTGGTGACTTAGATCCATCTGTTGTAACTGAAATAATGGATAGGGAAAACTTGACTGCAAAAGAAGTTATTTCTGTATTGAATAAAAAATCAGGGTTATATGGTATAACAGGATTAAATCCAGATTTTAGAGAGATTGAATTAGCTTCATATGAACCTGATAATCCTAAAGCTAAGCTTGCTATTGATTTATTTACAAAAACAATTGCTCAATTTATAGCAAAATATGCTGTTTCAATGAATGGTATAGATGCAATAGTTTTTACAGGTGGAATTGGAGAAAATCAAATAAATATTAGAAAAAAAATATGTGAAAATCTTGAGTGGATGGGTGTAAAACTTGATTTGGATGCTAATAATATAAGAAGCGAAGAAAAGAAGATATCAAGTAGTGATTCAAAGGTTACTGTATATATTATTCCTACAGATGAAGAAATGGCTATAGCTAGAGATACTAAATCTATTGTAGAAAATATTTAATATTTAAGCAGTGTGGCAATAAGATTTAAATTTTGCTGCTCTGCTTTTTATGTTTTTATATAAATATTGGAATAATTGAAATAATAAATGGAGGAAAAAATATGAAAGTATTGGTATTAAATTGTGGAAGTTCATCACTTAAATGTCAATTGTTAGATATGGAAAAAAATGAAAGAATAATGAAAGGAAATTATGAAAGAATTGGTGGAAACAGATCTTCTCTTAGATTTAATGTTAGAGGAAATAAAACAGTAATTGAAAAACCGGCTAGAGACTATGTTGAAGCAATAGAAAACATTTTAAATTTACTTGTAAGTGCGGAATATAATGTAATAAGTAGTTATGATGAAATCGGAGCAGTAGGGCATAGAATAGTTCATGGTGGAGAAAAGTACAAAGAATCTGTCTTAATTGATGATACAGTAATCGATAATATTAAAGAATGTATAACTTTAGCACCAATTCATAATCCCGCAGGTCTTGCTGGAATTGAAGCTTGCAAGCAATTACTTCCAAATGTTCCAATGGTTGCTGCATTTGATACAGCATTTCATCAAACAATTCCTGAGAAAGCATATATTTATCAATTACCTTATAAGTTTTATAAAGATTATAAAGTAAGAAAATATGGTTTCCATGGATGTAGCCATAGATATGTTGCAGGAAGAACACAAGAAATCCTTGGCAGATATGATTTAAAACACATCAATTGTCATTTAGGATCAGGTGCATCACTTTGTGCAATAAATTCTGGTGTTTCAGTAGATACTACTATGGGAATGACACCATTAGCTGGTATTCCTATGGGAACAAGATCTGGTGATGTTGATCCATCAATAATACCAATAGTTATGAAATTATATGATATAAAGCCAGATGAAATGTTAAAAATTTTAAACAAAGAATCAGGTGCTTGGGGAGTATCTGGTGTATCTGATGATTTTAGAGATATTGAAAGAAATGCAGCTTTAGGTGATAAAAGATCTATATTAACATTAGAGAGTCGTGCATATACAATAGCACAATATATTGGAAAAATGATAGTATCACTTCAAGGTGTAGATGTGTTAACATTTTCGGGTGGTGTTGGTGAAAATGGTATGGAAGAAAGAGAAAGAATTTGTAAATATTTAGAATGTTTCGGAATTAGAATTGATAATCAAAGAAATAATTTTAAAGGAAAAGAAGGGTTGATATCTTCTGATGATTCTAGAGTTAAAGTATATGTTGTTCCAACTAATGAAGAATTAATTATTGCAAAAGATACATATGAGATTGTAAAATCTATGTAGGTTAAATATTTAAACTGATCATATAAAAGGCTAGATATAATTAAATTTTTTCAAAAAATGCTAGT
>AUXO018777401.1_pt1 | contig 13151 bp, 7 predicted proteins | sample 768731 | NCBI WGS metagenome assembly AUXO01 (sample SAMN02715735, study PRJNA202380) | gut metagenome | biome: sheep rumen | host: Ovis aries | place: New Zealand: Palmerston North
TGAAAGGTATTGAGCTCATTGCCAGTGAGAACTTTGTAAGCGACCAGGTCATGCAGGCCATGGGTTCGTGTCTTACGAACAAGTATGCCGAGGGCTATCCCGGCCACCGCTACTATGGCGGCTGTCAGGTTGTAGACCAGGTAGAGCAGCTGGCTATTGACCGTGTTTGCAAGCTGTTTGGTGCTGAATATGCCAACGTACAGCCTCACTCTGGTGCACAGGCTAACGCTGCTGTGCTGCTGACCTGTCTGCATCCCGGCGACACCTTTATGGGTCTGAACCTGGCTCATGGCGGTCACCTGTCACACGGTTCACTGGTCAACACTTCGGGAATCCTGTACAAGCCCGTAGGTTATAACCTGAAGGAAGAGACAGGTCGTGTAGACTACGACGAGATGGAGCAGCTGGCTCTAGAACACAAGCCCAAGTTGATTATCGGTGGCGGTTCTGCCTACAGCCGTGAGTGGGACTACAAGCGGATGCGTGAGATTGCCGACAAGGTCGGTGCCCTGCTGATGATTGACATGGCTCACCCCGCCGGTCTGATTGCTGCCGGTCTGCTGGACAATCCTGTGAAGTATGCACACATCGTTACCTCTACAACCCACAAGACCCTGCGCGGTCCCCGTGGCGGTATCATCCTGATGGGCAAGGACTTCGAGAACCCCTGGGGTCTGAAAACTCCGAAGGGTCAGGTGAAGATGATGTCGCAGTTGCTGAACAGCGCCGTCTTCCCCGGACAGCAGGGAGGTCCTCTGGAGCACGTCATCGCCGCCAAGGCCGTTGCCTTCGGCGAGGCTTTGAAGCCCGAGTTCAAGGAGTGGGCCAAACAGGTTCAGAAGAATGCCAAAGTACTGGCCGACGAGCTCATTAAGCGCGGTTTCAAGATTGTGAGCGGCGGTACCGACAACCACTCCATGCTGGTAGATTTGCGTCCGAAGTATCCCGAGTTGACCGGTAAGGTTGCTGAGAATGCACTGGTTGCCGCTGACATCACAGTCAACAAGAACATGGTGCCCTTCGATTCTCGCTCTGCCTTCCAGACCAGCGGTATCCGTCTGGGTACTCCCGCCATCACGACCCGTGGTGCGAAGGAAGACCTGATGGTGGAGATTGCCGCACTGATAGAAGAGGTGCTCAACGCCCCCGAGAACGAGCAGGTCATCAGCGACGTACGCCGTCGTGTCAACGAGCGTATGAAGCAGTATCCGCTTTTCGCTTACTAAACAAACGACAACCTCATCAATGACAACCTATCACTACAAATCTGTACTAACAACACTGCTTGCCGTGCTGGCTCTCATGGTTTCGACGACCATGAAAGCCCAGCACATGCAGGCAACACTCTCCCACTACACCGTGGATAACGGACTGTGCAGCAATGCCATTTCAAGTATCCACAATGACGACTATGGCTATGTGTGGATAGCAACGTGGAACGGCATATCCCGCTTTGACGGTTTTAACTTCTACAACTACAAGACAGGTCGTGCTAGTGGTGTCAAGGGACTGCACAACCGTGTTGGGACGCTTGTCATTGATCAGGCCCAAAACGTGTGGATGAAGATGTATGACGGACGCCTGTTCGTCATTAACCGTCTGACAGACCGCATAGAAGATCCCCTGGAAGGTGTCAACGACCACGAGAATTTCCGCATAGACTACTTCTTTACTCCCTATGTCAGCAGCAGTGGCGACGTGTTGGTATCATTCGGTGACGTTGGCCTGTATAAGCTGCGTCTGGACCGTAGCGGTATCAAGAATCAGCACATCCTGACTGATTCGCTGATAGCCACTTGTATTGTGGAGGGCTACCATGGGGATTTATGGGTAGGTACTAACCAGGGCGTTCACCGCATTGACCTGGCCAACATGACGTTGGAGCGCAAAGGCTATTTCCTGGATGAAAATATCACGACGCTGATCTCCAACGGCTACAACATCTTTGCCGGCACCAAGTCAGGCAAAATCCTGCAGTTCTCGTATGGTCAGGAGCCCACATTAGTCAAGGACTTTGGCAGGGCTATTACCGGTATGTTTATGGACAGTCACGGCTTGCTATGGTTCTCGGACACAAACGAAGGAGCCTACCGCATGAATATGGAAACCAAGGACGTGAAGTATTTCAAGCAGACAGTTCCCGTACCGGAGTTTACCAGTCGTGGTGCAGAATTTGGCGAGTCGATGGGTGTCGTCTGGATTCGCATGAACCGTGGCGGCTATGGTTACTACAACCGTGAGACCGACGAGATAGAGTATTTCCACAACGACCCTGTGAATTCGTGGAACCTGCTTAATACCGTCAATGCCCATCTGGAGTTGAACGATGGCGTGGTTTGGGAGTCTACCATCCGCCGAGGTCTGGAGAAGCTGGAGATTCTGAAGAAGACCATTGCCCGCGAACTGCTGGTTCCTCATGCAGAGTCATCATTAGAGAACGAGACCCGTGCTTTGCTATACGATGAGCAGCGTCACCTGTTACTCATCGGCAATAAGAAATCGTCGCTATTCCTCATTGACGACCACGGCAACCGCACCGTGCTGACACATGATTCCAACGGCGAACCCTTTGGCCGTTTCTATGGCATTAGCCTGGACTCCAAGGGCAACTACTGGCTGTGCGACAAGGACAAGGGCGTGTATAAGATGACACGCACAGCCAATGGTGGCTATCACATTATCAACTTCCACCACAACGACAACGACAAGTGGAGTCTGTCGTCCAACAATGCCTATCAGTCCGTGGAGGACCACGACGGCAACATCTGGGTTGCCACGTATGGCGGAGGAATCAACATTTTTGTCAAGGACAAGGGCGGCAACTACAAGGTATATAATCGCCAGAATATGCTGAAGCGCTACCCCATCAAGTCGCACCAGAAGGTTCGTACCATCGCCCTTGACGGCGAGGGTAACATCTGGGCTGGAACGACTGACGGAATCTTGATTATGAACTTCAAGAACGGTAAGTTTGACGTCAAGGAACTTGAGTCGCCGAAGGACGAGAGCAAGGGACTGGCCAGTACCGATATCGTCTGTCTGGCTTGCGACAGACACGGCACCATGTGGGTAGGCTCAAACAGCGGCGGCCTGAGCCGTACTACCACCAAGGATGCTGAAGGCGCATGGCAGTTCGAGACTTTCGGCATAGAACAGGGATTGCCCTCAGAAGAGATTAGCAGCATTACCTTTGACAACAAAGGCAACGTGTGGTTTAGTACAGACCACATCCTGTGTTCCTTTGATATCAAGAAGAATATTTTCACTACCTTCTCCAATCTGGACGGTGTTGATGACACCATGTGCTCAGAGGGAGCAGCGGTAGCCTTGCCCAACGGCAACATCCTCTTCGGCACCATCAACGGCTATTATGTGGTAGACCGCGCCAAACTTATCACCAAGGTTGGTTCGCTGCTGAAGTTGCGCATCACCGACTTCTACCTGAACGAAGAACTACAGTCGCCACGACTGAACAGCAACTTCGACTACTACGTGCCAGAGAGCAAACATGTGGAACTGCCTGGACACAACTACATGTTTGCCTTCCGCTTTGCGTCGCTGAACTACCAGTACCAGCACCGCATCCACTACCAGTACCGACTGGAGGGCTACGATACGGAGTGGCACAATGCCGGAAAAGACCGCAAGGCAGTGTATAACGACATCCCTGCAGGAACCTACCACTTCCAGGTGAAGGCCTTCCTGCTGGAATCTCCAGAGAACTACGACATGCGTACTATCGAGGTTGTCGTACCTCCCTACTTCCTGCTGTCGTCATCAGCCATCTGGATTTACCTCATCTTCCTCGCCATTGCAGGCATCGGACTGCTGTGGTGGTATCAGGAGCATCAGCGTATTACCATGCATCCTGCCCTTGAATTCGACGAGACCACCAAGGCTGAGGCTGAAAAGCCTCAAGAGCCTATAGAGGAGGAAGAAACGGACGAATACGAAATTATCAAGAGTTAATATATATAAGGAGAAATATACAGGGGCCGTGTCGGTTCGATAGGGATACTCATCAAATTAAACGTGAAAACCGGATTGTCACCTCTTGCCAATGGCGGGCCACAAGCAGTGCCCTCGGGCAATGCCAAGCCGCAAGGCCGGTGGATTACAACGGCGGAGAACGTCCACATCTTTTAACAAAGGAGTTTTCATCACATCACCGCACGGCCCTTTTTTAGATGAAAGATTAAAGATTAAGAATTAAAGATTTAAGATAAACAACAGAGCATTATGTTTTCAGGTATTATAGAAGAGTTTGCTACCGTCGTAGCTATCCGAAAAGACAGAGACAATATTGACTTTACGCTGCGCTGCTCGTTTGTCGACGAGCTGAGCATTGACCAGAGTGTGGCACACAATGGCGTGTGTCTGACAGTTGTCAGCATTGAGAACGGCACCTATGTCGTCACCGCCATGCGTGAAACCCTGGAGCGTTCCAACCTCGGCCTGCTGAAGGTGGGCGACAAGGTGAATGTCGAGCGTAGCATGCTGATGAACGGACGACTGGATGGGCACATCGTTCAGGGCCATGTCGACGAGACAGCCCGTTGCATTGCCAAGGAGGATGCCAACGGCAGCACGTACTTCACCTTTGAATATAAGGACGACCGCGAGATGGCCCGCAACGGCTACTTCACTGTCGACAAGGGCAGCGTCACCGTCAATGGTGTCTCTCTGACGGTTTGCAATCCCACGCAGAACACGTTCCAAGTAGCCATCATCCCCTACACCATGGAACATACCAACTTCCAGGACATTCAAATAGGGACGGTTGTCAACCTGGAGTTTGACATTCTCGGGAAATACATCGCACGCTTACAACAGCTGTAAACAACACAAATAGTCCTCGCTTTTGGCGAGGACTATTTACTTTGTGTGTCCGGACTATTCAGACCAGCCTTGAGAACTATGCTCACTCTTCTTCAGGAGTAATGAGCTTGTAACCCTTGCCGTGGATGTTGATGATTTCAATCTGCGGATCCTCCTTGAGGTGCTTGCGCAGCTTGGTGATGTAGACATCCATCGAGCGTGCGTTGAAATAGTTGTCATCAATCCAGATGGTCTTCAGGGCAAAGTCACGCTGCAGAATCTCGTTAGCGTGTGAGCACAGCAAGCCCAGGAGTTCGTTCTCCTTGGTGGTGAGCTTGGTCTGCTTGTCATCGATGGTCAGCAGCTGCTTCTGGGTATCGAAGGTGAACTTACCGATGCGATATACCGAGCTCTCCTTGTTTTTCTTGCCACGGACACGGCGCAGGATAGCCTCTACACGGAACACGAGTTCCTCCATGGAGAAGGGCTTGGTGATGTAGTCGTCGGCACCGATCTTGAATCCCTCCAGGATGTCCTCCTTCAGCGTCTTGGCGGTGAGGAAGATAATGGGGATGTCGGCATTAGCCTGACGGATTTCCTGTGCCAGCGTGAAACCATCCTTCTTAGGCATCATCACGTCTAACACACAGATGTCGAACTTGGTCTTGAGGAAGGCCTTGTAACCAGCCTCGCCGTCGGGACATAACTCGGCCATATAGCCTTTAGCTGCCAGATACTCGCGCAACAGCATTCCTAAGTTCTCGTCGTCTTCGCAAAGAAGAATCTTCAGTTTTTCGTCCATAACCTAATCATTTACAATTTAACTATTACTATTTTATTTATTGTTCTATTTGACTATTTACTATTCATGTTTAGTCATTGACTGATTTCTCAGTCCTCCTTCATCACGGGCAGGGAGATAGTAAACTTAGTACCCTTGCCTACTTCGCTCTCGGCCTTGATTTCACCCTGATGCAGGTCGACGACCTTCTTAACATAAGCCAGTCCGAGGCCGAAGCCCTTGACATCGTGCTTGTTGCCGGTGTGTACACGGTAGAACTTGTCGAATATCTTGCGCAGGTTCTCCTTCTTGATGCCCTGACCGGTATCGCGGATACAGAGGTACAACTTCTCGTTGTCGTTCCATGTACGGATATAGATATCCAGCGGCTCGTCGGGCTTGCGGTACTTCACGGCATTGTCCATCAGATTGGTGATGGCGTTCTGGAAGTGAACCTCATCGACGTAAATGGCCGAGTCTATAGCTTCTATCTCGGTGTATATCTTGCCTCCGGTATGCTCCACACGCAGGGTGAACGTCTGGGCAATCTGCTCCACCATCTCGTTCAGGTCGAGTTCCTTCTTCTTGAAGATGACACTCTTCTTGTCGAACATCGACATCTGAAGCACCTTCTCCACCAAGAAGCGCAGTCGCTTGGACTCGTCATTGATGACACCACTGAGGTGCTTGGTCATCTGCTCCGTCTTGGGCACGCTCTCGTCGTTCATCATCTGAGCCGCGAGCGAGATAGAGGCGATAGGCGTCTTCAGCTCATGCGTCATGTTGTTGATGAAGTCATTCTTAATTTCCGTATAACGCTTCTGGCGGAAGATGACGACGATGGTGAAGATAAACGTGATGAGCAGCACAAGAGTAAAGATGATGCTGGGTATCATGAAGCGCACGCTGGAGAAGATGTAGTTGTTCATCTCCGGGAAGTGGATGCGCACCAGGCCCATCTTCGACTGCGGGTCGTTGCGGAACAGCATCTGCTGGTAGCTATACTCCTTGCCCTTCTCCTCATAGTCCGGACAGCGATACACCTCGCGGCCATCAGTGGTCGACACGGTGAAGTGGTAGGGAATATTGATGCCATTGTTCATCAGCTCGGCACGGATGTCCTGGTCGAGCATACGGAAGTTGATGCGTTCCTTCAACGGCTTGTCGCTGGCGGTATAGAGGATGTTATACACCACCTCGTCCAGCAACGCCTTTTGGTAGATATAGCGGTTGCGCACAATCTCCTGCATGGTCTTGGCGGCCTCAGTGATGGAATTCTTGTCCTTACGAAGAATCATAGCCTTGGGAATGCTGGCGGGCTTAATCTTCAGTGCCTTTACCTGAAAGGATGAATAAATGGTGCCATCGTCAGCCGCCACAGCAAACTGGTGGGAGTGCTGGACAGAACCCAGTCCGTCGACGATAATCGAGTCCTGCGTAAAGGCACGGCGCTCAGTCTCGTTGACATCCTTCTCCAGATAGCGCAACGTCTCGTTCATCTCCAGATTGCGCGATGCCTGATAGAGGGAACGATTCACACTCTCGTCAAACTGCTCCTTCTTCATCTTCACCATCTCCTCGACATACGAGAACTGGAGATAAAGCAGGGCCAGAAACGAGAATCCCATGATGACTGCTATGGTCCAAATAGTTGACTTCTTCATAACGGGTGCAAAATTAGCAATTTCCCGTTATGAAGAAGTCTCTTTAGTTAATTAATTCCGTTAATTTTAACGATTTTAACAGAAACGTCTATATTTAGTTTTGAATATCGATATTAGAAGTGGACGTTAACATCCACTCCCAACTGTATGGGGTTGCCACGCTGGGCAAAATTCTGGTTGGTGATCTTGCTGTTCACCAGGAATGTATTGTAGTGTGTGTTGGTCAGGTTACGTCCCCAGAGGTCGACAACGACAACACCCAAGTCGAAGGCGGCGTGGGCGCCGAGGGTGGCATAGAACTTCTGGTACAGTGCATTGTCTGCTTCCCAGTAGGTCTTGCCTTGTCCTTGTACGTTGGCACCAAGGGTCAATGCGCGCAGCACGCTGCCGGCAATGTCGAAGCGGTAGTCTCCGTGGGCGCTGAACTGATGCAAGGGAATGAAGGGCACGTAGTTGTCCTTGTAGCTGACGGGCTGGCGCTGGTCGTTGTAGTCGTCATACTCCTTAAACTTCGCATTGACGAAGCTGTAGGTGGCTCCCCACAGCAGGTGATTGTCGACGGCACTGCCGCGCAGCGCCAACTCGGCACCGCAGCTATAGCTCTTGCCGGCATTGACAATGATGCGTCCGTAGCCGTAGGCAGGACTCATAGCCGACAACTGCTGGTTACGGATCTGCGTATAGAACAGCGCAACATCTGCCTTTACCTTATTATTAAATAGGTTCAGATGCGTGCCGAACTCGTAGTTCCACGTCGTCTCCGGATCATAGCTAATCTGGTCTTTCAGCTGGTCGATGTTCTCCTCGGTGTGTGCCACCTGACCGTCGCGAGGAATATTGGCCCCTAGAGAGCGCATCTCCGTCTGGAAGATGTCGGAGAAGGCCTGCAGGTTATAACCTCCGGCACGATAGCCTTTGCTGACAACGGCAAACAGATTGCTTCCTGCCTCGTCGAACGTCCACGTCAGTCCGAACTTGGGCAACAGCTGGTTGCTAGTATGCTTGAACGATGCCTCGTAGCTTGAAGCATACGGAATCGTCAAAGCAATGGTTCTAGGCCCCACAGCCATACGGAAGTCCATATCGGTCATAGCCGTCGTCGTGAAGTCGTTCTTGACCTGTACAAAGTCGTAGCGCAGTCCCAGCGTTGCCGTCAGCGCTTCGGTCAGGTCGAGGTTGGTCTCGTGATAGATGCCCAGATTGAACTGCGGAGTCTTGAAGTCGCCAGGGATGCGGAAGTTGGTGAACTTCAGCGTATGTGTCGGCGGCAATACACGAGCCATCACAGCATCAAGCATACTGGTCATCTGTGGTCCGAAGGTAACAGGAGCATTCGTATGCAGCCACTGATAACTGCCGAAAACGCCTGTCGTATGCTTCCATATACCCTCGCCCTTAGAGCGCAGCACCACCTCCTGTGTCAGCGCATTCATCTTCTGCTGCTGCATCAGGTGCATGTAGTCGTCGACAACGTAGTCCTGATCCATCTGCATACGGTCCCACAGATACTGGTGACTGGTGGTAGAGGTAAGCAGCAGCGTGCCGAAGTCGTACGAGACGTTCAGGCCTGTATTCACCATCTGACGACGATAGGTGTTCATCGTGGTGGTGGCAGGCAGGGAGGTATGATTCTCCGCTTCATCATAATAACCATAGGGGAAACCGTTCTGAATGGCATACTGGTAATCGCTGGTCAAGTCGAAGGTCAGACGGTCGTTAGCTTTCCACATCAGGCGCACCTTGGCACCAGCCTCGTCCGCCTTGTCGTTACGCTCACCCAGATGGGTATTCATCAGGAAACCCTTCTGACCCTGATAGAATCCAGCCACCGTGAAGGCCAGCCGCTCGCTGGGACGGTGGTAGTGGGCAATCTCGACCTTTCGCTGCCAGCCGCTGGCGGCAGTCAGATTGATGTCCGTTCCCTGATAGCTCATCGGGTTCTTGGAGTAGATACGAACGATTCCACCCTCGGTATTAGCACCGTAGAGCGTACCCTGCGGTCCACGCAGCACGTCGACACGGTCCAGCATGTAGAAATGCGTATTGAAGGCCGACTTGGAAATCAGCGGTATGTTGTCGTAGTAGATACCTACGGCCGTATTGTTGACACGTGACCCAATGCCACGAATATACATTGACGATGTCAGTCGGGAGCCATACTGCGGCATCGTAAACGAAGGCACATACAGCGACATATCCGTCAGCTGGCGCACCTGCAGCTGCTGCATTTCCTGCTGGGTCATTACGCTTGAACTCAGCGGTTGCTGGCGCAGCAGACGCCCCTCCTTAGGCTGTGACACGACAATCACCTCGTCCAGGTCGACGACCCGCGAGGTATCATTGACAGCAACGATGTCTGACTCGTGGATTTCACCAGACGTTGCGATTAACGATAGGAGCAGTAAACTTCCTGTTAGATACAATCTATTCATCTTATGGACTCATTAAATGTTTTGCGGTTGCAAAGGTACAAAAGAACCTACGCCCCCGCAATCCTCATTTATATGGATTTTGACGTCTTGCCGACCCATCAAGCGTGTGCCGACACCCTACAGATTAGCGTCGCCTGCGCTGGCGGACAGCCTCATACATCAGGATGGCCGCAGAGACGCTGACGTTCAGCGAATCGGTCATACCCAGCATGGGAATACGGATATGGGCATTGGCAGCCTGCCGCCACTGGTCGGTCAAACCCGTCGACTCCGTCCCCATAACGATGGCCGTAGCCTGAGTCATATCGGTATCGTAGTATAACTCTGAATCCTGCAACTGCGCCGTCAGGATCTGAATACCGTGCTGCTTCAGGAAGCTGATGCACTCCTCAGAGGAACAGGCCACACAAGGCACGCTGAAGAAGGCCCCTGTGGACGAGCGGATGATGTTGGGATGATAGAGGTCGCACAAGGGGTCGCAGACAATGACGGCATCCACGCCTGCAGCATCGGCCGAGCGCAGGATGGCGCCCAGGTTTCCAGGCTTCTCTACGCTCTCCAGCACGACGACGAAGGCATCCTGCGGCAGGTGAAGCTCGGAGAGTTGCACATCGTGCGTCCGCACCTCGGCAACGATACCCTCAGTACCACCGCGGTACGCCACCTTATTATATATATAAGGGGTGACCTCCACTACCCTGCCCTGTCCGCTCCAGGCAGCGCCCATGATTTCCGGACATACGAACACGGTGTCCAGCTGGTAGCCCTTCTGCAGGCAGCGTTCCACCTCGCGGCGTCCCTCGACGACAAAGAGTCCGTGCTTGCGGCGTACGGCAGACTTCTGCTGCAGTTCTTGCAGCAGCTTAATCTTTGGATTCTGGGCACTCGTTATCTGTTCCATTACTATTCTTACGTTTCTCCTTGCGGCGGAACCGCAAGGCACAATTAGCGTTCATGCAATTCCTTGCGGCGGAACCGCAAGGCACAGGAATCTACAGGTCCTCACATTCCTTGAGCCACAGCGTTGAGCATGCGTCGCTGGCCATACGCCAGTCGCCACGCGGCGAGAGCGAAATGGTGCCGACCTTCGGTCCGTCGGGCAGACAGGAGCGCTTGAACTGCTGTGAGAAGAAGCGCCGGCAGAAGGTCGTGAGCCAATGCTTGATGGTTTCGCTGTCATAGGCGTCACCGAAGGCATGCTTGGCCAAGAGGAAAATCTTAGCCGGCCGGAAGCCGAAGCGCAGCATATAATAAAGGAAGAAGTCGTGCAACTCGTAAGGTCCCACAAGGTCTTCGGTCTTTTGGGCAATATTTCCTTGCTCGTCAGCAGGCGTCAGCTCTGGCGAAATGGGGGTGTCTACGATGTCTATCAGCGTCTCACACTCGGCCTTGAACTGAGGCAGTTTGGCGATGTAGCGCACCACATACTGGATAAGCGTCTTGGGTATGCCGCCGTTGACGCCATACATGGACATGTGGTCACCGTTATACGTTGCCCAGCCTAAGGCCAATTCCGACAGGTCGCCTGTGCCGACGACCAATGCGTTGAGCTTGTTGGCGAGGTCCATCAGAATCTGCGTCCGTTCGCGAGCCTGCGAGTTCTCGTAGGTAGCATCGTGAATGGAGGCATCGTGGCCAATATCCTTGAAATGCTGTGTGACGGCCTTGACGATGCTAATTTCCATCTGCGAAATGCCCAGCAGCTGCATCAAGGTCACGGCATTGTCGTGTGTGCGGTCGCTGGTGCCAAAACCTGGCATCGTGACACCTACGATACCCTTGCGGTCGTAGCCTAACTTATCGAAGGTACGGACACAAACCAGCAAGGCCAGTGTGGAGTCCAGACCACCGCTGATGCCGACAACAACGTGCTGGCAATTGGTGTGCAGCAGGCGTTTTGCCAGTCCTGCCGTCTGGATGTTCAGTATCTCCTCGCACGTCTCAGCCATCTTGTCGTCAGTCGGAATGAAGGGGTGCGGATTGATGGGACGCTCCAATTCGAAGGGATGATTGCCGACAGGCTTTGTCTGAATAATCTGTGCCTGAGCATGGCGCTGGGCATTGATGAACGTCGAGTTGGTATGACGCTCGGTACGCAGGCGTTCCACATCGATTTGGGCCGTCTGCAACTGTGGCTGGAAGGAGAAGCGTTCGCCCTCGACGAGCAGCGTTCCATTCTCGAAAATCATTGCGTTGCCGCCATAGACGACATCCTGTGTCGACTCGCCGAAACCGCTGCTACTATAGACGTAGCCACTCATGGTACGTGCACTCTGCTGAGCGACCAGCGAGCGCAGGTAGTTGTGCTTGCCGATGAGCTCGTTGCTAGTCGAGCAGTTCAGGATAATCTCGGCTCCTGCCATCGTCAGGTTGTTGCTGGGCGGAATGGGAGCCCAGACGTCTTCGCATATCTCCACGCCAAACTTGGCACCGTCCACCGTGCGGAACACCTTGGGCTCGGCCGACAACGTAATGGGTGTACCGGCCAGATAGATGTCGGTAGGATTCAAATCCTGAGCGGAGGCAAACCAGCGTTTCTCGTAGAACTCATTGTAGTTGGGCAGGTACGTCTTGGGGACGACACCCAGCAACGTGCCGTTCTGCACGACAGCGGCACAGTTGAGCAATAGTCCACCAGCCTGAACAGGCAAGCCGACGACGCTGATGACGTCCAGCTGTCGTGAAAACTCCAGCAGGCGCAGCAGTCCGTCCTCAGCCTTAGCCAGCAGCAGTTGTTCCTTGAACAGGTCCTGGCAGGTATAGCCCGTCAGCGACAATTCGGGGAAGCAGAGCAACTCGACGTGCTGGCTGTCGGCCAACGACATGAGTTTTTCAATCTCTGCCACGTTATAATCCACGTCGGCTACGCGTACGGCAGGCACAGCAGCAGCCACTTTTACAAATCCGTATTTCATCATGTTTTTTACGATATTACGATATTTCGATATAGCGGTTTGACGATGTTTAGGGAATCAGCAGCGACGAGTCGCCGTAGCTCAGGAAGCGGAAGTCGTGCGACAGCGCATAGTCGTAAATCTTGCGCCAGTCGCCCTTGACGAAGGCGCTTACAAGCAAGAGCAGCGTCGACTGCGGCTGGTGGAAGTTGGTGACCAGCATGCGTACAATCTTGTAGTCATAGCCTGGAGCAATGATAATCTGCGTCGACGAGTGCAGCACGGTCAAATCGTTACGCACCATCCAGTCGAGCAAAGCCTGCAGGACCTCTTTGACCTCAGGTTTCTCACCGCTCACCTCTTCGTAAGGTTCCCATTGCTTGACGTGCAAATCCTCTTCCTTCAAATCTGAATTGCGAAGCACCTTGAGGCCCATATAGTAGAGGCTTTCCAACGTACGGACGCTGGTGGTTCCGACGGCAATAGCCTCGCCGTTGTGAGCCAGCAGGCGCTCGATAGTGTGACGGCGCACAGCCACATATTCGGTGTGCATATCGTGCTC
>AUXO015397175.1_pt1 | contig 13146 bp, 10 predicted proteins | sample 768731 | NCBI WGS metagenome assembly AUXO01 (sample SAMN02715735, study PRJNA202380) | gut metagenome | biome: sheep rumen | host: Ovis aries | place: New Zealand: Palmerston North
CAGAAGAACAGAATCCCATGGAAGGGAAGTATGTGAGGTTCGTTGAGAACAGCGAGGAGAAGGAAAACGCTGACGGGAAATGTGGACATCTTGAAGCGATTGGCCCGAGCAGTCACAAGGCTGGAGTATATGAAAGAGTAGTCAAGCGGATTTTGGACTTGATTCTGTCTTTCGGTGCTCTGGTTCTACTTTCTCCTGTTTTTCTCGTTCTCACTATCTGGATTCTGATAGACGATCCAGGTCCTGTTCTGTTTACGCAGAAACGGGTCGGGAGGGATAAGCAGTACTTTAAGCTCCACAAATTCCGTTCCATGAAGATGTCCACACCACATGACCGGCCTACACATATGCTGGATAATCCGGAGCAGTATATCACGAAAAGCGGACATTTTATTCGCTCTCATTCTCTCGATGAGCTTCCTCAGATTTGGGATATCTTTGTCGGGAACATGTCCGTTATTGGGCTGCGTCCTGTACTGTGGAATCAAGACTGGTTGACAGCAGAGAGAGACCGTTATCACGCCAACGATATCAAACCAGGCCTCACCGGGGGGGCACAGATAAATGGGCGGGACGAACTGGAAATTCCGGTAAAGGCGAAACTTGATGGAGAGTACGCGAAAAACCTGGGATTCAAGATGGACATGAAATGCTTCTTGGGTTCTGTGGGAGTGTTCAAAGGGGATAGCAGTGTCGTTGAAGGCGGCACGGGTGAGATGAAGAGGAAGGCCAAATGAAGAAGGTCTTGATAACTGGTGCGAATTCATACATCGGTGTTAGTTTCGAGAAATACGTGAAGGAGCACTACAGCTCCGAGTTAAGCATAGAAACCGTGGATATGATTGATGGATCATGGAGGCAGAAGGACTTTTCTTCTTTTGACATCGTCTACCACGTCGCAGGGATTGCTCATGCGGATGTGGGGAATGTGTCAGATGAAGTTAAAAAGAAATACTATGCGATAAACACAGACTTGGCAATAGAAACATGCCAGAAGGCAAAAGAAGCTGGTGTCGGCCAGTTCGTTTTTATGTCTTCAGCTATTGTATATGGCGATAGTGCTTCATATGGGAAGAGTAAGAGGATAACAGCATCTACTGAACCAAACCCCTCAAACTTCTACGGCGATAGCAAGTGGCAGGCTGATAAGGGCGTAAGGGATCTATCCTCTCCGTCTTTCACAGTTACTGTACTCCGTCCTCCGATGATCTATGGAAAAAGCAGCAAGGGGAACTATCCCGTTTTGGCTAAGATGGCCAAGAAACTGCCGATCTTCCCAGATGTGCAGAATGAGCGGTCTATGCTATATATCGAGAACCTTTGTGAGTTTCTTGCCCAGGTCATGATTCGAGGAGAGGGAGGAGTGTTTTTCCCTCAGAACGCGGAGTATACAAGGACGTCTGAGATGGTAAAGCATATTGCTGAGGTTAGTGGACACAAGATTCTGGTTTCTAAGGCGTGGAATTGGCTCGTTTCTTTTGCCAGCCACATTCCTGGTAAGCCTGCGGGACTTGCAAACAAGGCCTTTGGCAACATCTCCTATGATCAGTCTATGAGTCAATACGACTTTGAGTATAGAGTAGTTGGATTGAAGGAATCCATCAGGAGGACTGAGGCATGAAGCACATTCTCTTAATCTCACAGTACTTCTACCCGGAGACTTTCCGTGTGAATGATATGGCTTGCGAGTGGGTAAAGCGTGGATATAAGGTAACAGTTCTCACCGGCATTCCGAACTACCCGATGGGTAAGTATTTTCCCGGTTACGATAAGAAACATAGAACACGTGAAACCTGGAATGGTGTGAATATCATTCGGATTCCACTTATTGCCCGTGGCAATAGTTCAAATAAATTGCTGAATGCAACAGGTATGACTGCAAACTACTTTTCATTTGTTAAGTCAGGTCGCAAATGGATAAAAAGCAAAGAGGCTGCTGAATTAAAGCCTGATTTAATATATACATTTGAAGTTTCGCCTATGACTCAGGCTTTAATAGGCGTTTGGTATAAAAAAAGATACAAAATACCGCATTTTCTATATGTAACAGATCTTTGGCCAGAGAATGTTGAATCGGTTACGGGTATTCACAGTAAAGTGATTATCAATCCTATTCAAAAGATGGTTGATTACATATATAGAAATACGGATCACATTTTTACATGTTCAAAAAGCTTTGTTTCTCGAATTGAAGCTAGAGGTGTCGACAAGAATAAGATTGAGTACTGGCCACAATATGCTGAAGAATTCTATACGCCAATGAAACCGGAAGGAGAATTGTTACCACGGGATGGTATCTTAAATTGTGTTTTTGCTGGTAGTGTAGGATATGCTCAAGGGCTGGATATACTTGTTAAAGCATCTGAATCTTTAAAAAGGGATAATATACGAGTTCGTTTTGTTATTATAGGAGATGGAAGGTATCTCGACATTCTTCAGAGCAAAATTATAGAAGCCGATGTAAGTGAGTATTTCTATTTTATCTCAAGAAAGCCAGCTGAGGAAATCTCAAAATATCTTGCTTTTGCGGATGCATTATTGATTACGCTTTCAAAAAATGATGTGTTTTCTATCACTCTTCCTGCGAAAGTACAGAGCAGCTTTGCATGCGGTAAACCAATTATAGTATCAGCTGACGGAGAGGCACAAATGGCTGTTGAAGAAGCAAATGCGGGCCTATATTCTGATGCAGAAGATTTGGACGGCTTTGTAAATAATTTAAAAGCATTTATGAGCATGCCGCAAAGTAAAAAAGACGAAATGAGTTCAAATGCATTGTTCTATGCAAGGAATAATTTCGATAAGAAAAAGCAAATGGATAAACTTGACGAGGCATTTGCGTATGGGAGGAAATGATACATGTCATCATTTAATGGAGCAACTCTGTTAATTACAGGTGGTACTGGTTCATTTGGGAATACAGTGCTCAAGCATTTTCTAGAGACTGATATAGGGCAAATTCGTATTTTTAGCCGTGATGAAAAAAAACAAGACGATATGCGTCATGAGCTTCAGGCGAAACACCCGGATTACGCAACAAAAGTCAGGTTCTATATTGGTGATGTACGAGACCCGAGAAGCATTGCTGATGCTATGCCAGGGGTGGACTATATCTTTCATGCAGCTGCGCTAAAGCAGGTTCCATCTTGCGAGTTTTTTCCAATGCAAGCGGTAAAGACCAACATTGAAGGAACGGATAACATGCTGCATGCTGCAATTGAAGCTGGAGTTAAGAGAGTTGTATGCCTGTCCACAGATAAAGCTGCTTATCCGATCAATGCCATGGGTATCTCTAAAGCAATGATGGAGCATGTCATTACAGCAAATGCCCGTGTTGCCGCTGAGAGAGGGGGAACTGTTATCTGCTGTACACGTTATGGTAACGTTATGTGCTCCCGCGGCTCAGTAATACCACTTTTCATTGACCAGATCCGTGCGGGAGACCCGATTACTATAACAAACCCTGATATGACAAGGTTCCTCATGAATCTTGATGAGGCTGTAGATCTTGTTCAATTTGCATTTGAACATGCTAATCCTGGGGATTTGTTTGTACAGAAAGCAGATGCTTCTACAATTGGAGACCTTGCAAAGGCTGTACAGCAACTTTTTGGTGATACGAGTACACGCATAATCGGTACCAGGCATGGAGAAAAAGTCTATGAGACTCTTTTAACAACTGAGGAGAGAGTGCGTTCAGAGGATATGGGAAACTATTTCCGTGTGGCTGCTGATAATCGTGACCTGAATTATGACAAGTACTTCATTAAAGGGCAGATTCAGGTGTCTGAGGAAGCTTACACAAGTCACAATACGAACCGTCTTGACGTTGAAGGAACCGTACAGAAGCTCCTTACCACGGATTACGTGCAGGAGCAGTTGATGAATGTAAAGTAAAGAGGTAAAGATATGCGCTTTCTTATTCTTGGATGTAATGGAATGGCCGGACACACAATTAGTCTATATCTGAAAGAGCAAGGGCATGAAGTTTTCGGCTTTGATAGGCGTCCTTCAAATATTGTTCCTTCTGTAACAGGGGATGCTATGGATGGAGGATTTGTTAAGGGACTAATTGGCGTCAACAAATATGATACTGTTATCAACTGTATAGGTCTTTTAAATCAGTTTGCTGAGAATAATAAAGCTGGAGCAGCTTATCTGAATTCTTACTTTCCTCACCAGCTATCGCAACTCACTGAAGGCACAAACACACAGGTCATTCATATGAGTACAGACTGTGTTTTCAGCGGGAAAAGAGGGCAATACACGGAAGACGATTTCCGCGATGGAACTACCTTCTATGACCGTTCAAAAGCTCTTGGTGAGATTGAGAATGAAAAGGATTTGACAATGCGCCAGTCAATTGTGGGGCCTGATATTAATCCGAAGGGAATTGGTCTTCTTAACTGGTTTATGCAGCAACATGGAGAAGTTACTGGATACACCAGAGCCATGTGGACAGGGCAGACTACTCTTCAGCTTGCCAAGACTATGGAAGCAGCTGCGAAAGAGAAAGTGAATGGACTGATTAACGCAGTTCCTGATACAAGTATTTCCAAGTGTGACCTACTTCATCTATTCAACAAGTACATTAGGAAAGATAAGATTAATGTTATTCCAGTAAACAAGATGGCGGCAGATAAGTCATTAAAACGTACAAGATGGGAGTTTAATTATAAGATTCCTGATTATGAGCAGATGGTAGCCGAGCTTGCAGATTGGATGAGAGAACATAAGAACTTATATCCACATTACAATCTGTAAGTAATCAAGAGAAAGGAAAGGAAGGCATGGATGTAAAAAAAATGCGGCTGATGACCGTTGTAGGTACTCGCCCGGAGATCATCAAGATGTCTGAGATCATCAAGAAGGCTGATAAGTATTTTGATCAGATTCTTGTTCATACAGGCCAGAATTATGATTATGAACTTAATAAAGTGTTTTTTGAGGACCTTAGACTAAGAGAACCTGATTATTACCTGGGTGTAGTTGGCGAGAATCTCGGTCAGACTATGGGCAATGTAATATCAAAGTCATATGAACTCATGGAGAAGATCAAGCCGGATGCTTTGATAGTTCTGGGAGATACCAACTCTTGCCTCTGCGTTATAAGTGCTAAAAGACTTAAAATTCCAGTGTTCCATATGGAAGCGGGTAATCGTTGCAAGGATGAAAATCTTCCAGAAGAGGTCATTAGGCGTGTGGTAGATGTTACCAGCGATGTTAATCTATGTTATTCTGAACATGCGAGAAGATATATTTTGGATTCAGGAGTGAAACCTGAGTATACATATGTAGTAGGCTCGCCTATGGCTGAGGTGTTGGATGGATGTAAGGAGCAGATAGAGAAGAGCAAGGTATTAGAAGAACTTGGACTGGAGAAGGAGAAGTATATTCTCCTATCTGCACACCGAGAAGAAAACATCGATATCGAAGCAAACTTTTTCAGTCTAATGAATGCTGTGAATGCGATGGCAGAGAAATATAATATGCCAATTCTGTATTCCTGTCATCCGAGGAGCAAGAAATATATAGAGGCCAGAAGGTTTAAGTTTGATTCAAGAGTAATACAGCATAAACCGATGGGTTTCTTTGATTATAACAAACTTCAGCAAAACGCATTTTGTGTTGTCAGTGATTCCGGTACAATCCCAGAAGAGGGAGCATACTTTAAATTTCCTGCAGTGTCTATCCGGACAAGCACAGAGCGTCCAGAAGCTATGGATAAAGGTGTGTTCACAATAGGATCTATAACAACGGAGCAAGTGCTCCAAGCTGTGGATTTGGCTGTTTCGATGCATTTCAATGGAGATGAAGCTGTGTTTGTTCCTGCTTATGTCGAAAAAAATGTAAGTACAAAGGTCATAAAAATCATTCAGAGCTATGTCGGAATAATTAACAGAATGGTATGGAGAAAATAGTCTTTCATAGCAATATATAAGAATACTTAAAAGGAAAGCAAGATAATGAGTGGGGGGTACGAAAATGAGTAATGGTAGTTATCAAATATGTAAATGCTGTGTAATGGATACATCGGATAAAGATATCATATTTGATGAAAACGGGATATGTATGAGATGTAATGAGTTTCAGACAAGAATACTTCCAGAATGGAACTATGGCAAGGGACATGAAAAAGAATTATCTGATTTAATTAGTAAAATAAAGAGAAGTGGAGAAACGAAGGAGTACGATTGTTTAATAGGACTGTCAGGCGGAATGGACTCCTCGTATATGCTCCATTTGGCTGTTAGAGAATGGGGCTTGAGACCGTTCGTTTTTCATATCGATGCAGGATGGAATTTACCTGTTGCAGAAGAAAACATTAGAAAGATTACAAGCAAACTTGGTGTAAAGCTTCATGTAAAGAAAATGGATTGGGAAGAAATGAGACAACTTCAATTAGCGTGGTTCAGAACTGGAGTGGAAGATTTAGATGTTCCGCAGGATCATGCTTTTATAGCTACAGTCGATGAGTATGCACAAAAAGTTGGAGTTAAGTATATATTAAATGGATTCAATATAGTTACTGAAAGTGTCGCAGATCCTGCTTCGTGGTCATCTGATGCAGGGCCCAAAGGCGATTCAACATATCTTAAGGATGTGATTAGAAAGTATTGTGATATTCCGATAAAAAAGTATTCGTTTACGAACGGGTTTAAGCATAAATTTGTTGTTCCCTACATTAGAGGCGTAAAAACAGTCAATCCATTAAATCTCGTAGAATTCACAAAAGAATCCATGGAAAAAACATTGATAAAAGATTATAATTATGTTCCTTATGAACAAAAGCACTTTGAAGATTTATTGACAAAGTTTCTTGAAGGTTATTGGATGCCAACAAGATTTGGACATGATATAAGGCGAGTTCACTTATCTAGTTTAGTTATTACAGGGCAAATGAAAAGAGAGGATGCACTCGAACTACTAAAAAAACCACCACTTTCTAAAACGGAAAGTGAAGAACTCTTTAAAGAAGTTGCAAAAAAACTTCAAATTGAAGAGGATGAGTTAATGAAATATCATGATATGCCCAAATGTACCAAAAAGTTCAAAAGTCAAGAAATAGTTTATAAAGTTGGAATTAGACTTTATGAACAACTCGGTTTAGAAAAAAGAATAAGAAGGTAAGAGCATTGACAGAAATTTCAATTTTCCTGGGGAAAAATATATTTACGGGACAAAAAACATTGACAAATAATACGTTCAATGTACAGGAGAGTTGCTAAGTTCTAGAGAGAGGAATATGATGCGATATATACCAAGAATAATACACTTTATTTGGTTTGGGAAAGGGAAGTATCCGACTTTAATTCAGAATTGTTTTGAGTCGTGGAAAAAGCAATGTCCAAATTATGAGATAATGCTATGGAATGAGGAAAATTTTGACACAAATAGTAATGCGTTCGTCAAGGAAGCATATGAAAGTAAGAAGTATGCTTTTGTTAGTGACTATGTAAGGCTTTTTGTCCTGTACAAATATGGTGGTGTATATGCAGATTCGGATTGTGAGATATTAAAACCTTTTGATGACCTTTTGGAAAATGAACATGTTGTAACAGGTTACTCAACTGATAGATGGATACCAACAGCTTTTTTGGCAGCAGAGAAAGAAAATGTTTGGATAAAGAAAATGCTAGAATACTATTGTGACAGACATTTTATCTTAAAGAATGGGAAATTGGATTTAAAACCGAATAATGCAATTATTTCTGAGATATCGGAGAAAGAACTTGGCTTTAGACCGGGAAAGGATTTTTTCATTGACTATGGGCAAGTGAAGATTTATCCGAGACATATCTTTCACCCCTTTAAGACTGAAGCAATTCAAATTACAGGAGAGAACATGACTGAAAGTCGAAAACTCTTTGATGTACGTGAGGATACCATATGTATACACTATTCGGCAGGCACATGGGATCATGATAGTCAGAATAAAGTGATAAGAAGGTTGAAAGTTGCTTACAGAAAGATCATGCCTCGTAAAGTGATAGCGATTTCGGAGAATTTGTTTTACAAAATTAAGTATTGGGGTGAAAGTAAATAACTGATTTATTGGAATTCTCATCTATCTTGTTACGATAGATGGTCAGAGTTTATTCTTCTTGCTGAACATGCAGGCTTCCTATAATGGTGTATATCGGTGTTTGGTCGAGAGACTTTATCACTGTATAGTTCGGTAAAGCTATTGTTTTTGTCATTCAGAAGCTATTGTCAAGAGAGCAGCATGTTTAAGGTCAGTTTAGAAGCATCCCACCTTATTATGCTTTGGCGAAACGTTATAATAAGATGACGTGTACAGCGTATTCGGATCAATTCATCGAAATGACACTTTGGTCATCTCTACGGTGGGTTTATGTACTTTAACTATTCGATGACTCGACAATCTGATCTCTCATTGCTTTGTTCCCCCCTCTATCCGAGTTTTCAACAGATGAACACAATGATATCCGAATTGTAACTTGTACCAAATTAGTAAAGGACTAGGAAGTTTTATGAGACAACATAAAGAATATGTGGTTATGAAGATCTATATATGCATACATATTATGGCAACATTAATTGTTGGATTGCGTACAATAATAGATCATAAACCATATGGAGAAGCGGGAGGGATGCACCTGGAGCTATCAAGGTTTAGTATAGCTCTAATATTGCTAATCCAGATTTGTACGTTAGGATTAACGTATGTATTTTTTTTGTTGACAAAAAATAATAGGGTTCGACTATCAAAGAAAAAAACGAAGTTTGAAATTAATAAAAACCGAGCTGATAAGTTTATTTTTATAATACTCATTGTTCAATTGATCTTTTCATTAAAGACAGGAAATGGAAGACTTGGATATGAAGTTCAATCAAGTTTTTCGCCGATATTGAATTTGTTAGATATAAGTAGTTTTTTCCCTATCTATTTTTTTTGTTGCAGAGGAAGAAAACTATATTGGTATAATGTGGTGATTTTTTGTATTTGGAAATTATTGTGCGGTTGGACAGGATTTGTTATGACTATCGCATTTTATGAGTTATATATATTAATAAGAGAAAACGCAAAATCAATAATAAGTAAAATAAATTCAAACGCTTACTACGTTACATCCATATTAGCGATCTTGATCGGTGGCGGAATATATTCAATATTATTCAGAGTAAAGACAATAATTCGAGAACATTTTGATCCAGGAATACTATCATACTACGAGGGATTAAATAATTTGGTTTTGAGATTCACGAATTTTCCTGTATCACTGGTTGGAATTCAAGAACATACTAGAATCGCAGAATTGAGTAGAATATATAATAATTGGTATACTGAGGTCATATTAACCTTTCGATCATTAATACCAGGGTTTATATGGAAGAATAAAGGAGAATTACGCGCATTTGGAAATTTAGTCCTGCTTTCTATATATCCCACGCTAGGTACTGGAACATCAACCGGTTATTTATGTTGGGCATATTGGTATAACATTCTTGAGTCCAGTGTTTTAATGTTCGTGTTTTATTTTATTGCGTTATTGTTCTTTTTTCAAGTTTCTAAGAATATTATATATGCATTTGAAGATGAAAAGAATCTAGGCCTTCTCGATTTTTTGTATTTTGAGATGATATTTAAGGTATTTAATGGCGCAGCTTTGGAAAGCACGTTTGGATATGGATACATTGGAATGATATATATATTGCCAGTAATGATTTTGTTAGGGATTATCAGGATTAGGAAGGTTGCTTGATAAAAGATTATTTTAGTATTCCAAGCATTGTGTCCACAAAGTTCCTAGTTGCTCGGCTTCAATAAAGATCTTCCATTAGTTTCATTAAAGTTTTTCCAAAGTGCAATTAATTGAGCAGTATTATTGCTCTCTTTTTTTGCTGTGGAAAAACTTTAGTGCACTTGCTGGAAGAACTTTAGTGAAGATATTCAACAGCGAAAATAGTCTTGTATGATTTAGTGTAACGGTTGCACTAAGCTACAGAGCAGTTGCTTTCTTAAACAGCTTGTACTTGCCGGTATTGTGAGCCTTTGATAGCTATTTAGTGTAACCGGAATGAAAAGTTCACAATTAAGTTCGGGTTAACGTTTGACCATCGGGTTCTTCAGATACATCAATGTCATCAAGCTTATACTTTCAGTGGAATACAACAGGAACTGCATTTATTTTATCAAAGTACAGATAAATACGATCCGCCAATTCCTGCTTGGATTTCACAAAGATTCAGCGGAGTATTAGTTTGGTCATCTTACTGAATAAACCTTATACCATGTTGAGCCAAGATCCGTGTTTGTGAATAAAGCCGAGTTCAAAATTTGCAAAGGTGATGAGCTTTATCTCAATAGTGGTCGTCATGGTATCTCTTATTTTGATGACTGTCTTTCACTATGACTATGAAACGGTACTGGTCATGTATTGGACGATGACTGAACAGATACAAGAAATGAAAACTAGAGGGGGAAATTCTAAAATTGATTGAAACTAAAAATAAACATAGAATATTAATTACAACATTATTTTATAATAACTATAATTATGGAGCGATTCTACAAGCATACGCATTATACCATAAATTAGAAGAAATGGGGTATAGTGTTACAGAACTTAAATATGATGGTTTGGCTTTGACATACAAGAAACAAAGAATTGATAAAATCATTAGAATAATCAAAGAGCTGACAAATCCAATTGATTTTATTGATACAAGATTGGAAAACATTAGAGAGGTTCTATCAAGAAAAAAATATTTGAACCATTATCCTAATGATCCAATTAAGAATGCTTTTGATAAATTTATTGAAGAAGAGTTCAAAACAACAAAACTTATGCATACAGACACGATTAGTGATCTTCCTCCATATGATTTCTATATTACGGGTGGAGATCAGATGTGGAATCCTCTATGGTTTGATAGGAATTATTATTTGAATTTTGCAAAAGGGAAAAAGATAGCATTTAGTTGTAGTATAGGAAAAGACAATTTATCAGTTTCTGAAGAAAAGAGACTTCTTGAAATGATTCAAACAATAGATTGCCTTTCGGTTAGAGAGAAGAGTGCGAAAGAGTGGCTTGAAAAAAATAGACTAATATGTTCGCGTATATCGGACCCAGTATTTTTACTATCTTTAGAGCAATGGAAAATGATGTCGTGCGATGTCAATAAAAAATACAGCATTTCCGAACCGTATGTATTTGCATACTTACTAGGAGACGACAAACATAGGAGAAATGAGATCAAAAAGTTTGCAAAAAAAAATGGGTTAGCTGTTGCATCTGTAAAGCATCCATTACGAAAGTATAATCCAAATGATGAGAGTTTTGCAGAATATGCATTTACAGATATTGGCCCGCGAGAGTTTATTTATATGATCCGAAATGCTTCAGTTGTCATTACAGATTCATTTCACGGAACTGCGTTTTCAATTTTGTTCAAAAAACCATTTTTTAGTATTAATAGATACAAATCAAGCGACAATAAATCTATGAATTCGCGTATTAGTTCAATTTTGGAAGATTATGGTTTAATGGAAAGACTAGTTGAAGTGGATACAATAAACATGAGTCAGATATGTGATTTTAATTATAATTATCTGGAAGATGAAATTGAGAAGAATAGAATAGCTGCACAAAGATATCTTGTTGATTCTTTGATTTGATGCAACAAGTGAGTTGTCCGTAGATCAAACAAAAGTTAGCATTACATTCAGAGTCCTCATAGAAGTAGCAATTGGCGTTTTGTCATGTTTTATACGATTCCCCATTTTTTGGCGTCGCATTCCACAGTCTCAACAACAGTTTTCTTTTTCTGTGACATTAAAGCAGCAGAATTCACGGCTTTTTCGGTAAACATCCCTAGAATTTACAGTTGATATTTATGTAATGCAGGCGGAGATTATGGACTCAGAACAACACCTTAACTGGCAAAATGAAAACGATCTATCGGAGAAATAGCAACACCATAATGGATCTGGGAAACACCATAGCTGGTCGCATCACACACCTGGAAACCTAAGGAACCTAAGGAAACACTGATTAATTCAGAATGTCTGGTTTAATCGGTTAACGCTTTCCTGTATAATAAGAAGTTTTAATATATAGGAGTGTTATCCATATGAAACAACAAACGAGGCCGTCGGCCAAAGGATCTCGAGATGATGCTCCGCTTGTATCTCATACAGAACTGGTTCAACCTGTCTGATGAAGGCATGGAAGGAGCCATCTATGACAGCTATGCCATGAGAAACTTTCTCGGAATCAACTTCCTTGATGAACAGGTTCCGGATGCTACAACGCTTCTGCACTTCCGCCATCTCCTTGAAAAGCATAAGATCGGCAAGAAGATCTTCACGGATGTGAATGATCGCCTGGAAAAAGCCGGCCTTATAATGCATGGCGGATCGATTGTCGATGCAACCATTATCGCAGCACCGAGTTCCACAAAGAACAAAGACGGTAAGCGCGATCCGGAAATGCACCAGACAAAGAAAGGCAACCAGTGGTATCACGGCATGAAGGTTCATGCCGGCGTAGATGCCGGAAGCGGATATGTCCACACTATTACAGGAACTGCCGCAAATGTACATGACATAGAAGAAACGGCGAAGTTGCTTCGGGATGACGATGAGTCTGTTATGGTGATTACAGATACAGCGGTGCAGCAAAACGTGATGACATCAAGAATGATGAGCGCTTCAAAAACATAGACTTCAGAACCAACGTCAGACCATCCAGTCTAAAAATCAATGACAGTTATGAGGGCATCAATTGGGACAAGGAAATCGAAAACCGAAAATCCTCAGTCCGCTGTAAAGTGGAGCATCTGTTTTTGATTGTCAAAAGGCAATTTGGTTATGCCAAGGTTGCCTATCGGGGCATAGCCAAGAACATGAACCGGTTCCACATCCTGTTTGCCAGCGCGAATCTCGTGAAATGCATCCGCGGCGGCCGAACAAGAGAGTTTTGTATGGCTTAGTGCGCCCTTTTTAGGGAAATGACCTCAATCGAGGGAGATTCCGGGGCGATAATACAGTTACAGTCGGATCGAACTGAGTTTTCGCGAGCTAAAATACTTGGTTGATATGGTTCACTTTCATGTGCTGAAAGAAGAGTACATTGATCAGGAAGTAGCTGCGAAACTAATTATGTTTAACTATAGTTC
>AUXO012003192.1_pt1 | contig 13144 bp, 15 predicted proteins | sample 768731 | NCBI WGS metagenome assembly AUXO01 (sample SAMN02715735, study PRJNA202380) | gut metagenome | biome: sheep rumen | host: Ovis aries | place: New Zealand: Palmerston North
GGGTATGTTACTTTTCGGCACTCGCTGAGGTTCCCCAGGGCTGACGCTGAGGCCAGCGAAAAGGGCGCCGAACAGATCCGGCCATGAGGCAATTACCTATCTGTCAAGTAGGAGATTTGGGACATACTGTATAAATATATAGATAGAATTTTGTTATCAACAGTTTGTTGACAACCTCTATAATGAAAAGGACGAAAGTCAAATATACATTTTATAAGGAGTTGAAAAAAATGACTATTAAGAGAATGACAAAACAGGACTATGACAAACTTTGTGACGAAATGTTAGGTGAGCTTGTGAATGATCCTTCACTTAAAGATAAGGGTATTACTTCATTTTTAATACCGATGACTCAAATAATTGGAATGAGAAAGATAGGAGATAAGATCTTTACTTCTGAAGATACTATCGTAGAGTTTGAGATAGACTAAGGAGTTTTATTATGATACTTAAGGTAGTTCATTCCATAACAGTAGCAACTGGTACAATAGGTAACTATAAAGTTATTTATGAGTCCGGGACTGTTAGAAGGTTTACAGAGCGTAATGTACCTAAGTCTGTAACCAAGTTTATAACAGATCATAAGGCTCATGTTAAGGCTTTTGGTACTGACTGGGTACAAAAGACGTATTTTTACAATGAGGTTAGAGACGGTAAGAAGGGAGATAGATCATGAAAACATTTAATAGAGTAGAAAAACTTATAGATGATCTAAAGGATATGGATAATGCTATAGATAAGGCCTTTACTCCAACAGCTATAGATAATGCTCTGGACTCCGCTAATCATTATCTATTAAGGCATATAGCTATTAATACAGCTATCATAGCTGATTTTATTGATAGAAAGTATATTAAGGAAGGAGTTGATGACGTATGAAACTAAAACAGCTCCGGCGCTTAACGCCTAATAAGATCCGGAGCCTGACAGACAGAGAGTTAGAGGAGTTGACAGAGGCAATACAGACAATGACGGTAGATTATTCTATTGTTATGGATTTGATAAGAGATCGTAATGATTTTAGAGTATGCTATAGTAAACTCAGAGAACAGATAAGGCTATTAGGCGTAGAGCCTTGTATAGACTATTATTCTTTATATAAGAGAGGTAAATAAAATGTTTAATGAATTGTTTAAAGGTAGTCCTAAGTTCACATATAACGCTGATACTAATGAGTATATCGGTATTACTGACTTCTTGAGAGATCATGACCGTAACATTACATACATGGTTCACGGTATGTTTATTACTAAGTCCGGTAAGTACGGCCCCAGAGGTATTGTTATCCTTGACGGTTATAATCTCTATGTACCTAAGCACATCAACGACATGATCGTAGAGATCAGATCTAACGCTGACATGGTACAGGCTATTAACTCCGGCCATTGTGGTATCACGTTTAGAGACTATGAGAAGGACGGAAAGACTCATACTACAATAGATTTTGTAGATATGTAACCTACATCATGTAGGCACATTAAAGCCGGGTATGAAATACTACCCGGCTATATTTATAGAAGGGAGATTAAACAATGCCAAGTAAACCGGGTAAAGGTAAAACACAATTATTCAATAGTTATTTTGGTGGTAGATCTGTTACTGGTAAGGCCTACGGCTCATCTATATCTTCTAAGGGATCCTCAGGATCATCTGACAGAGCTATAGGCTATGACTACAATAAGAACCTTGTTAAGGTAGCTAATGAGCGCCTACGTAAGTTAGAGAAGGTATCTAAAATGGCGTCTCAGTCTCCAGCGTATAAAACAATACAGAAGTTAGTAATGTCTCCTAACAGTCCGTCATCTAAGTTCTATAAGTTAGGAGCTGACGGATCTGTTAGGTTTATCAATAAAACAGAATACAGTAAACTGACGCCATATGAACAGAAGAAATATAATGAGGCGCTTAATGCTTTTTTGAATAATCAGACATCTACTAAGTTAGGTATACAAAAAGCACGAAAAGACGCCTATGACGCCTTTATGGAAAATCACCCTAATCTTAACTGGACTCAGGAAGATTATGAAAGATTTTGGAAAAACTACTCAGACTCTGAGGCTGACGGTGAAGATAAGAACCGTTACCAGAGGTTGACAGGTTTCTTTAATAATCCGGATCCTGATTACGCCTCTAACCTGACAGATGAGAAGATAGAGGAGATCATGAGTTATACAAACAATGAGCGCCGTTACAGTAACGCTCCTGTAAGACAATTACAGACTAACGATAGAAGATACGGAAGATGATTATAAATGGCAAGGTTATTAGATATAAGAGGTTTTACTTTTGTACATTCAAAAGGTAAGTTAATATGCTTAGATCCTATATGTTTAGATATTGAAACAAGTAACAACCACGCTGAAAACGTAGAGGATCTTATAACATGGATCAGTTCAATACAGGTAGTAGTGAAAGATCATTACTACCTGTTTAGGACGCCTGAGGAGCTAATACAGTTCTATAAGACATTATATGAGGAGCTGGATCTTATACAGGAACCGCCTCATGTTGAAAGACGTATATATACATTTATACATAACGCAAGTTATGACCTGAGTTATCTCATACCATACTTTATGGAGTATCTACCTACTGTAGACGGTGAACCTCAGGGTATTATAGAAGGTAATAACCAGATACTGACTTATTGTCAGGGCTGTCTGGAGTTCAGATGTAGTTATAGACTGACTCAGATGAGCCTTGCAAAATGGACTAATGTAATGAAAGTAGAACATATTAAGCAAGTAGGTTTATATGACTACGATAAGACAATATATCAGGATCAGGAGCTGACAGATCAGGAGCTGTTATATGACCGTAATGACGTCTTAGGTATGTCTGAGGCGCTGGATAACTGGAACCGTTATTACAATGATACTGTAGCTACTATGCCTCTGACGTCTACCGGTTATGTACGTAGAGACTTACGTAAGTCATGCGCTAAGAATAAATACTACCGTGATAACTTCTTTTTGAAAAACAAGCTGGATAATGAGCTGTACTACTGTTACCTGAAAAGTTTTGGCGGTGGATATACTCACAATAACCGTTTTTATAAGGACATTACTATTAAAGTAGGTAATACCTATAAGTTTTTTAATGAGGAGATCAAAGTTCATAATATAGGCCATAGAGATTTTAAATCTCATTATCCGTCTCAGATGACTTGTTATAAGTTTCCTGTAGGAGTTCCACAAGTTGTCTATGACGTTAATGTAGAGGATCCTGTACTAAGTAAAGAACCTATGGATATATCTAAGATACTGGCCTATTATCCTAACTTTTATACCATGACTATCATAAGGATCCGGAGCGCTGTCTTACGTGATAAGCGTATTAGTATGCCGTTTATGCAATATAGTAAATGTCATGAAAAAACTTTTACAGATCTATTACAGGATAATGGCCGTATTGTTAAGGCCTCTGGTAGCTGGATCATGTTCTTAGATAACCTGACGCTACAGATCTTAGATGAACAGTATAAAATGGAGTACGATATTATCAAGGTCTGGAAAATTAAAGCCGGTTATCTACCGCCGGAGTTAACAGATGTAGTAGATAAATACTTTAAAGGCAAGTCTGATAAAAAGAACCTTGTTAAACAGTTAGAGGATCTCTACGGCCGTACAGATCAACGCTGTTATGAGGCTCAGTTTGACCTTCTTAATGATAAGAAGATGTTAAACAGTATATACGGCTGTTGCGCTACTAATCCTCTGAGGACTACTTACCGATTAGGTAAGGGTATGATGTTTAAGATAGATCATATTCATAGCACATTAGATGATATGCAAACAGGTCTTGATAAATTCTATAGTAAATATAATAACTTCTTAGCTTACCAGATAGGTTGTACTGTTACGGCTCTGGCTAAGTTTGAGCTGTATCAGTTCATTAAGGCTATAGGGTATAAGAAGGTCCTGTATTGTGATACAGACTCAGCTTTTTATATAAAGGACTCTAAGACTGAAAAGGCTATTGAAAAGCTAAACGCCTTAAAGCATGAGACAGCTAAGTATGTTATTTTGGATAACGGCCAAAAAGAATACTATGACGCTTTTGAGCCTGAGCCTGACTGTATAGCGTTTAGAGGTTTGCATAGTAAATGTTACGGAGTTGTTACAGCTCACGGTCTGGAGCTGACTATAGCCGGAGTACCGGCCAAAACAATAGTAGGCATGAATGACGGAGAACCTGTATATGTAACCAGAGAACAGGAGTTACAAGGCTCTGAGAAGGATCCTATTAAGGCCTTAGATAAGTTAACAGATGATTTTACATTTACTATTAATACAGGCGCTACAGCTTGTTATATAGGCGCTACAGGCGGTAGAAACGGCCTTAGAGCGCCTACAATGGTAGAGGTAGACGGTCATATAGTATCTACGGCCGGTGGTTGCGTAATCAAAAAGCTGAAAGAGAAAAAAGTACATGATACAGAATATGACTACAGCTGGGAGTATTTGGATATGACTCAGTTGTTTACCTAATAGAAATACCCTGAGCCGGGACATACAAGCTCAGGGTATTAGATCAGGAGTTGACTTCTATGTCTAAGATCTTTGATGTGATTTTACTCTAAGAATACTCCAGAGGCAAGGGCGCTATTAACCTGATCTACCTCTGACGCTGTAGGGTATGACTCACCGGTTACAGCTGTCATTGACATATGAGGTTGATAACATTGACAATAACCGGAACCGTTAAGCTGTTTAAGTACGTTAGTAGGAGTACCGATTATAGGCAATAGATCAGCCGGGTTATCAGATGTATTATGACAGATCGTAGTACAGACTACAGCTATACCTAACTGGTTACCGGCTCCACCGCCTATACCGCCTACAGATGTACTAATAGGCTGTATAGAGTCTATACCGCTACTAATCATACCGGTAACAGCTCCGGCTGATAGAGCTATATTACCTGTAGCAATACCGGCAATAGTACCGGCTGTAGCTACTACAGTATTAGTAATAGATGAGGCATTAGCGTTAGAGTCTCCTATCAGTATAGGCATTAATACAGATGATCCGTAAGATCCTAAAGTAGCGTCTCCACATTGTACCCTGACGCTAAAAGCTCCAGAGAACATATTGAGGTTCATTCTGATAGTAAGATTAGAATGACCTTTAACAGCTGACGTAGGTATATTGATATTACCTATAAGCGGTATGAATAACTGTATCTCTGTATTCTGTACATTTCTCCAGTCTGAAAATTGCCAAGGTATAGAGACGTTAAGGATAGTAGTCTTAAATGGTTTAGTAACTAACTTAGCGCCCGGTAATGTATCTACATAGGATCCTATAGCTACATCTGATACAGCTGTACCCTCATCACTACAGTCGAAGGGTAACCAGTAGGCTGACTTAACGTGTTTTAAAGCGTCTCCGCCTATAATAAGGCCTCTGATAGTAGCAATAATAGCTCTGAAAAAACCAAACAGAGGAAACATTATAGTCATGATTAAGGCATAACCTATAACGCCGGGTATATCTGTACTGTTTATAGCGTCCTGTAAAGCTGATTTTATATCATTAATAGATCTGATAGTACCCCATGATGTAGTCCATTGCATACCGGCCGGAAACGTATCATTAAACGTATTAGTTATTGAGTTCATGATCTCATTAAGATCAAACTTCATACCTATAGCCTGTATAGTAGCGTCACTAACACTATAGACGCCTGTAGCGCTGTCAGCGTCTCCCTTAGTAACCAGATCTCCGTCTCCTTCTAAGGCTATAAACTTAGTACCTGTACCTGAAGCAAAATTCCAGGGCATTTCAACAGTATTCTGACTCATTGTAGGAGTTGTCTGTACTCCTAATCTTTTATCCGGGATCTCTGTATTAGGAGTAGAGTCATATGTTACGTAGGCTGTAGTGTTCTGTATATGGCCTCTATAAGAACCTAAAGGATCTATTTTACAGTCTATGGCCATTACATTATTAACTAATGATCTGACATTAGTTACCCAGTAATACCGGCCAAATGCCTCTACATAGTTTTGACCGTCATGACCTGAGATATTAAGTATAAAAGTAGGGTTAAGAACAGACGTCTCCTCTTTTAATGAAACGGTATACTCTACTTTATTAGTAAACCACGCCGGTTGACTGTCCGGCGTGGCTGTAGAGTTCTCACGTTTTGTAGTTCTCCACATTTCAATTTTCATAACAATTACCTCATTATGTTACAGAGTCTACAGTAAAGAACATATCTCCAGTATTAGCATGAAAATCTACAACGTAGTAGTTATAGAAGCCATGACCGGATCCGTCCTTACCGATATTAGCGTTTATCATGAACCTACCAGTAAGCTGTCTACCGGCTCCGGCGTTCATGTTCTGTATTGCGTAGGCAAGGTTACTATAAGTAGTAACTGTACCGCCGTCATTAACTGTATAGATAAAATAATCAATTTCCTTAAAGTATGAACCGTTAAGGCTAATATAATATCTATCGTCAATATGATTAGCCAGTACAGACAGAGGTATTGTCTGGAAACTAAAAGACGGTACAGATGTATCAAGAACACCCAGATCAATAGGAGCTACAGCAATAGCTGACGTAGGCTTATTTTCAAAAACCTGAGTAAAGCTGTTATAGATCAACAGATCATTATTAGCCGGAGACGTAATAGATACATCACTAAGATCATTAAGGTCTACAACATTACCAGCCGGTAAAGTAATAGTATCTACAGTACCGTCTCCATGTTCTACTAACAGATCATTACCACTAAGAGTAATATCCTTTACATAGTCAGTAATGTCTGTACCGTTTACATCTACTACAGCGCTGTAGGCGTCAATATCAATTCTAAACAGCTCTGACAGCTCACCGTTATAAGCTACCAAAACCTTATGACCTGTTACAGCGTCAGTAATACAGCTCAAGGATCTAATGTATACATTACCGATAACATTACCGTAAGTATCTTTCCACGCCTTAGTAGAGTAATGTACTGTCAGAGTATCAGCTGTACCAGTACCATGAGTAACTGTTACATAGTCAGAATTAGGATCCGTTACGATAGTCTTAACATAATCAGCAATAGTATTGTTATAGGAGTCATGTACAGCCTTATCTACTGTAGGCGTCATCTCCGCAATAACAGAACCGTCCTGAGCGTAGAACGTGATCTTACCTGTCTGAGTATCATTTACAGCGTTAGCTATATAAGTAGTAGACAGAGTATTGTTAAGGTTATCCTTCAACGCCTTTACGGCATAGGGTACAGTAATAGAGATAGACTGACCGCCGTAAGTAGTAAATACCAGAGTATCACCGCTGACAGATACTGACTCAATACCGTTATTAGAATGATCTGATACTGTAGCGAAGGGTACAGTAATCTGATTAAGCGTAGTACCGTCATGAGCGTCAAGCGTAATCTTATTACCAGATGTACCAAGGTTATAACCATAGTCAGACATAAACGTATTGCCATTTACATCTGTTACGGCCTTAGTAGCATAAGGTACTGTAATCTCAGAAATAACATTACCTGTCTTATTTCTCATCTGTACCGTAGTAGTACCGGCCGTAAGCTCTACGCCATACGTACCCTTAATAGGATCTCCGTCTACGTCATTAAGAGCCTTAGTAGCATAGGGTACAGTAATCTCAGCCAGAGTAACACCCTCTCCGTCCTTAACAACAAGTTTATCGGATCCGGTAGTAATAGAGGCTACGTAAGTAGTCAGATCCTTATTATTAATATCCTTCTCAGCCTTAACAGCGAAGGGTACAGTTACAGTAAATGTAGTACCGTTACCTAATGTAACTAAAAGCTGATCTCCAGACGCCTCTATATTATGGATATAAGACGTAAGATCTACGTTATTAGTGTCCTTAGAGGCTCTAATAGCATACGGTACAGTAATAATAACGTCCTCACCGTTACCACGTGAAAGTACAACGGTATTACCGTCTGTACCGGCATTAAGGATATAAGACGTAATGTTATGGCCGTCTGTATCTCTGAGCGCCGTCTGAGCGTATGTTACCTCTAACTTAGAGATCTTATCTCCGGCCTCATTAACAAGCTCCAGATAGTTTCCTTCTGTCTCCAGATGAAGGCCTAAGGCCTGTCTGGCAAGTCTCATAATGTAGTCCAGATTAAGCTCATGGAAGTCTGTATAAGGGTAGTTATGAAACATAATTTTAAGCTCCTCTCAGTTCGTTTAGAATATCAGTTAACAGATCTATCATAGTCTGTTCTTCTGTAGCTGTAGTATCAAGTACGTTATAGATATTAGCCAGGTCAGCTCTCATCTGAGTAGTATCTTCACTAATAGTCGTAACTTTATTATAAGTATTAAGAGTATTAGTAGCTATATCCTCAGCAAAGGACGCCGTAGTTCCAGCATTATCTGAGATAGTAGAGATATAACTGTCAATATCAGCTACGTCATCTGACATATCAGATATATCACCCTTAATAGCGTCAGTATTTTCCTTAATACGTGATACCGGAGTTAACAAGCTGTCAGAGTCTGTCTTAATATCATAGACATAACCGGAGATAGTATTAAGAGTTGTATTAGTAGTAGATACCTTGCTATTGATCTGAGACGTAGATGTATTAATAGCGTCAACGTTATTAGCAATATCAGACGTATCACCGGAGATATTAGTAACTGTAGTATCAATATTAGTAACTGTACTATCAATATTATCTACCTCAGTCTCAATAGTAGTAACTGTCTGGTTAAGATCCTCAATACCCTGATCTATTGAGGCCGTATCATCTTTAATATCAGACAGAGTATTATTGATACTTGACAGTATAGTCTCAATAAAACCCTTAAAGGCTATGAGTATGTCCCTAATTTCCTGTAAAAGAATTGTAGGCATAATGTATGGCTCCTTTCATTACAGATCCGTAATAGTAATACTATCCTTAGTAGAGTCTGAATAATCTATATTAATAGTAATCTCAGCTCTACCGCTTGTACCTGAAGAAAATACTATACCCTTAAATACAGCAAACTTATTATTCTGATAACCATAACAGGGTATAGTACCTGTATATTGCTTACTAAAATCAGCTGACATACCATTAAAAGCTACAACCTTAGTCATATTAGAGTTAACAAACTCAGCCCTTGTAAGAGCGCCAAAAGATAAATTAAGTGTGCCATAATAGGACGCTGTAACTTCTGGAGTTATGTCCTTATATTTCCATGAACCGCCGGCATAATAAGGGATAACAGAATGTCCTGTAGGCGTAGGAATTAACTCTATCCAGTTAGAATTATTATCTGTACCTAAAAGATGTCCGGCGCCTGTAGCTGTAGGTAAACCGCTTGACGGTGTATTAAGACTATACTCAGCTCCACCGGATCCGTCAGATACAACTGTAGCAACTTTACCTATATCAGCTGTAGTAGGAGTAGGCAATTCCTGAGGTACAGAGTCCAGACTATACTCAGCTCCGCCTGATCCGTCTGATACTACTGTAGCAAATTTGCCAATATCAGATGTAGTAGGAGTAGGCAATTCCTGAGGTACAGAGTCCAGAGCGTACTCAGCTCCGGTACCACCGTCAGATACTACCTGTACTACCTTGCCTATATCAGCCGGTAATGGAGTAGGTAGCTCATTGTTAATAGCGTTGACTACTCTGTCAAACTGATCCTCTATAAAGTCTCTGTAAAGTTCACTCATATTAAACCTCCAGTTTAGTATTTCTTAACTTTAATATACTCTAATTAACATTTCTGAACAGAATATATCAGCCATATGATTATATTCATTAAAGTAATTAGATCTCAGCTCACGGTCTATCATGTCTGTAGCATACATAACACCGATATTACCATGTATGTAGGAGTCTCTGTCAAAGTCCTTATCAGCGTCAGTATCATTAGTACCGGATCCGTTATTAGTTTCGTCATCTGTACCTATTGTCTTATCATGAGGACTGTATGTTGATACATCATAAGCTGATACTAAGTTCTCTGTAGTATAATCGTCATCTTTAGTATTAGAGTATGTAGTATCGTTATCAATAACGTCATGAGTATCTTCATGAGTCAGCTCATGTCTGTCATAGTTCTCCAGAGGCGTATATTTAACGTCCCAGATGTCGAACCATTTTTTAAAAGTACGTTTCCATTTATTCCACCAGTAAACGCACATAGTATTAAAGTAGTCAGGATCTGAGTACAGAGGTTCAAAACGTCCGCCCTTCTCTATGATAGTAGCTAACAAAACGTCCTTATCAAAACGTTCATTGTCTAACGTCCATGTCTCAGCTATAGACTTAGGCTCTGACCTACTCATTAGATCCGTCTGTATTCCTATCAGAGTTATCCTTGCGTTCATATGCTACCTCACAATTAATAGATGTCTTAAACATCTTATTGACCTTATCTAATGACTCTCTTAACGTTTCGATCCAACATGATATTCTGGCCTGACTCTGAGCTGACGCAAAATCAGCCTCAGATGTTATTAGTCTTTCCTTCTTTTCAATAGCTACAGGTAAACCGATCTCACAATAAAATGAGTCAAGTATAGTTTGCATATCCTCTAAAAGATTATGAATAACATATGTCTTTGTAAAGTCATTAAAGAAGGACTCAAACGGATCCTTACGTGGTATGATCTCATCATCATCAACTTCATCTTTCCATACTACTAAGGACTCTCCGGCCTGTACCTTATCGTATACCTTTTTTAGAGTCTCAGCCTGAGCGTCAGATGACGCCGTTAAGATGACAGGCATTTTAGTATTGATAATACCTATATCAATACCCTTAGAGATCTCAGCTAACTTAGAGGCGTAGTAGTCAAGTATGTCAAATATGCCTCTAAAATCTGGAGTTAATTTAATTAGTTCACAGTCCCGGCCTATAACAAACCTACGTGAAAATGGTATAGCCATATTAGGATTAGAGACTGTAGCAATAGTAGGCTGATAGTAAAAGTCAAAACCAGATACTACCGCCGGGTTAAATACTACTAATCCCTTTTTACCAAGTTCTATAGAGTCAGGCTTAAAGACAGCGACAAAACCTAAAGCCCAGAGACATATATGTAAAAAATCATCTGACCAGCCTTTAGGTATATTGTTAAAAATAATACTGGAGTCTATCTTCTGAAGTAGAGATCTAAACCAGTACATATACTCTCTACTTCTATTCTTATAGTACGTATTAGGTACATTGATAGACTCTAATATATTTATCATTCTTTCGTCTAATACCATAATAAACCTCTTTATATTAATATACCGGCCGGGTTATAAACCTGACCGGCATACGGTTAGAAGATGAGTATGACAAAGTATATTAGATATACTTAACCACAATTACAGCGTCAGCTACAGGAGCTGTATCAAAGCTAATTGTCTGAGTAGCCTCATCATATGTGTACTCTGTTACAGCCTCACCGTTAACTGTTACGCTTACGATCTCATGTACAGTACCTGTCAATTCAAAGTCTGTAGTCTCACCGTCTCCCTTAAATGTAGCTGACTCATCAGCCATATAATAGAGAATAGCGTTCTCAGAATAGTCTGATACCATACCGTAAAGGTAATGCCACCACATATTAGTATATACGTGCCTTGCGTTAATAGGAGTCGTATACATACCTGTAAACTTATTATTAGTCAACAGAGCGTCCTCATCAAACAACAGACCGATAACCAGATCCAGCTTAACCTCAGAAGATACAGCGCCGTCAGGTAATGCCGGAGTTACGTCAATAGCTGACGGATCCTTGATAGATTGCCAGTAGTCAACAGCCTCTCCCTGTTTAAAATCCAGATACTGAGGATTAAAGATCTCAGGAAGTACACGGGCCTTAGCCATTGTAAAGAAGGGACTATAGTAGATAAAACGCTGTCTATCCTTAGGCGTATGTCTAAGTACAACATAGTCAACGCCGTCAATAGTCTGAGGCAACGGATCATGATACAGAGCCGATCTGTTCTCAAGTCTGTCAGAGTCGATCTTTACACGTGCTACGTAAAACTCCAGAAAAGCTGTCAAATGTTCGTTAAGGATCTCCTGAGTAGAGTATGTAGTACCAAACTCCTTATTAAACTCAGCCGTAAGGTTAACAGCTGACTCAGCTCCGATATTACCATTCTGAGTCATAAGATACTGACCGGCCAAACGATCAATTACAACAGCTCTGTTCTTAGCCTCTAATGTAGACTCAATATCGTTCTGGACTTCTACCATAACGCCGTTAATAAAGTCAATAAATTCAGACTCATTCCTAAAGGCCTTCTTGATCTGTTCAGGGTATTCAGTATGAGATTTATCCCACGTAAACTCACTAAAGAAATAGCGCTCTACAGGGATAGCCGGGTTCTGTTCCCACATGGAACCGGCTCCGTCTACATCACTCTGACCTCTACCAAGGTTATCAGCGATAACATTAGTATTAAACATACCTGAGGCCTGATTATCTCTGGCATAAAATGAGATCTTCCTAATACGATTATCATAAGCGGACGCCTCAGACTTAGTAATAAGTTTAAACTTGCCTGTATACGGTCTACTTGCGATAATTGTACGTCCGATCAAAACAGATAGAGCGTTAAGTACATTCTCTGTACCTGTATCAAGTACAGCCTTACCAGCGTCAATAAAAGATGACGTGTCTGTAGCCGTAAGGTCATCACGGCCTGTAGCCTGATGTACCAAACTATTCATTACAGCATAAGCGTCAACAGGCGCAAAAGTTACAACAGCCATTTTTCTTAATTTCCTTTCATGTTTATTTTATGTTTTGGCTAACTTCTCAAAAGGATCCTCAGGATCCTTTTTATTAGGTTCCGGATCCTTCTTATCATCAGGTTCCGGATCCTTCTTATCATCAGGTTCCGGATCCTTCTTATCCGTCTCCATAGATAACAATTCCTTAATGTCTCCGGGTTTATACCCCAGTTTTGCAAGTTCGATAATGTCAGAGATTTTCATATTACTTACATATCCTTTCATTATATTTTCATATTACTTACATATCCTTTCATTATATTTTCATATATACTATAAAGTTTATAAATTGTAAAGTCTTATAGCATATCTCTAACCTTAATACCGCCGTAGTATTGCCATATATGATTAAAATAATCAGCCGTGAACATATTGTCACAAAAGATCCTACCCATAAA
>AUXO016834504.1_pt1 | contig 13142 bp, 16 predicted proteins | sample 768731 | NCBI WGS metagenome assembly AUXO01 (sample SAMN02715735, study PRJNA202380) | gut metagenome | biome: sheep rumen | host: Ovis aries | place: New Zealand: Palmerston North
CTTTCAAAATCCCCCGGGGGGATCATTGTCAAAATGTTTTCAAGTTTTACAACACTTAAAAGGGCTTATCAATGCAGGAAATTAAAGGGTTTAGGCTACAGTTTACTTCCTTTTGATCGGTAAAGATTCGTTGTTCATGTAAATCCATGTGGGTGCCTCCAATAAATCCCTCAGAAGTTTAAACCCGTTGGGTTTTTTCGGCCTTCTCCTTTCAAACCCGCATGTTTCCTCTTGGTAAGTCCTTTTAAGTGTTGTAAATCGCACCAAAATCACGTAACAAACAGCTAACAAAGGAGGCAAATAGCGTGGCAAAGAAGAAGACAAGTTTGACTTCAGAGCCCGTTCGAAAAATCCGTCCCGCTATTTCCCCAGATGCAAGGGAGAATCAGCTTATTTCCTTGGCGGTTGATCTGGCAGAGAAACAGTTACTGGAAGGAACAGCCTCTGCACAAGTGATAACTCATTATCTGAAGCTTGGAACAGCGAAAGAGCGCCTAGAAAGAGATAAGCTTGAAAAGGAGAATGAACTTTTACGGGCTAAAACCGAAGCAATAAAATCCGCTCAGCGTGTTGAAGAGTTGTATACCAATGCGCTCAATGCAATGAGGGCGTACAGCGGAAATGGAGTGGACGATGATTCGGACTTATAGTGAAATATCGAGATTAAAATCATTTGAGGAACGATTCCGTTATTTGCAACTGAAAGGGAAAATCGGTGAAGATACTTTCGGGTTTGAAAGATTCCTAAATCAAAGTTTCTATAGATCAAAAGAATGGAAACAGATAAGGGATTTCGTCATTGCAAGAGATAACGGATGTGATCTCGGCCTTGCCGGCTTTGGAATACACGGCAAAATACTTATTCATCACATGAATCCGATTTCGGTTTCCGATATATATGACGCATCTGATTATTTGCTTAATCCTGAATATTTGATATGCGCCAAAATGGAAACGCACAACGCGATTCACTATGGCGATGAAAGGATACTAGAATCAATCAATCTAGTGGAAAGAAAACAAAATGATACATGCCCGTGGCGGCATTGAAAGGGTAATTATGGATAGTATTCTTAACTCAGTCAAAGTTATGCTCGGGATTTCTTCCGACTATACGCCATTTGACACGGAAATTATCATACACATCAATTCCGTATTCACGGTCATATTTCAGCTTGGCGTTGGACCACAGGATAAGCCGTTTTTTATATCGGGTGCCAAAGAGACATGGTCAGACTTTTCCGAAGATATATCAACAGTAAATCTAGTTAAAAGTTATACGTATTTGAAGGTCCGGTTGTTATTTGACCCGCCGACTAGCAGCGGTGCTACCGAGGCGATTAATAATCAGATAAAGGAGTTCGAATGGCGACTGTGCGTTGAGAAAGGATGGAAAAAGGAATTATGGATGCCCGCTACTTAATGTGTTACGGACAAGCCACATACGTTATCTGATTTAGACAAAATGTTAATGGAGTATACATACGATCATTAAGGAGCAATACGAATGTCACTCTCAAACACGGCTGTACCAAAATATTACGGCCTGTTTCGAGAGGCCGTACTTAGAGGTGAAATACCGGTTAATCGGTACGTCTCTATGGAGATGAACAGAATCGACGACTTGATCAGGAACCCAAATATTTGGTACGATGATCAAGCGGTTGAAGGTTGGATCCTCTACTGCGAAAACGAATTGACTCTCACCGACGGATCGGATCTAAGGCTCTTGGACACGTTTAAGTTGTGGGGAGAAGAAATTTTCGGTTGGTATTACTTCGTTGAAAGAAGCGTATACGTGCCCGGAGAATCCGGCAGAGGGCGATATGTTGTTAAACGGATAAAAAAGCGCCTTGTCAATAAGCAGTACCTCATAGTAGCACGAGGCGCGGCTAAATCGATGTACAATTCAAGCATACAGTCCTATTTTCAAAATGTAGATACTTCTACAACTCATCAAATCACAACCGCGCCTACCATGAAGCAAGCAGAAGAAGTGATGTCACCAATTCGGACAGCCATTACCAGGGCAAGAGGTCCTCTATTCCAATTCCTTACAGAAGGATCGCTCCAAAATACAACGGGTTCGAAAGCAAACCGCACGAAACTCGCATCCACAAAGAAAGGAATCGAGAATTTCCTAACCGGGTCGCTTATCGAAATTAGACCGATGAGCATCGCGAAGCTGCAAGGGTTAAGACCCAAAATAGCGACTATTGACGAATGGCTTTCCGGCGATATTAGAGAAGATGTTGTCGGCGCTATAGAACAGGGCGCTTCGAAAGTTGATGATTATCTCATCATCGCAACGAGTTCGGAGGGAACTATCAGAAACGGCAGCGGCGATACGATCAAAATGGAATTAACCGACATACTAAAAGGCGATTACGTCAATCCTCACGTGTCTATTTGGTGGTATTGCCTCGATTCAATAGATGAAGTTGGAAGTCCTGAACTTTGGCCGAAAGCGAATCCGAATATTGGCAAAACGGTTAGCTACGAGACTTATCAGTTAGATGTCGAGCGAGCGGAAAAAGCCCCCGCAGCAAGAAACGATATATTGGCCAAACGTTTTGGAATACCGATGGAAGGCTATACGTATTACTTCTCTTATGAGGAGACGTTGCCTCATCGAAAACGAGATTATTGGCAAATGCCGTGTTCTCTTGGTGCGGATTTATCGCAAGGTGACGACTTTTGTTCGTTCACCTTTTTGTTTCCGTTGCCTCGCGGTGCTTTTGGCGTGAAAACCAGAAACTACATCACTTCTCATACCTTAGCAAAGCTTCCGTCTGCTATGCGTATAAAATACAACGAGTTCATAGATGAAGGCAGTTTGATAATTCTTGAAGGAACTGTTCTCGATCTGGACGATGTTTACACGGATTTGGACAACTATGTTACGGAGTCTGGTTACGATGTTCGTTGCTTTGGCTACGACCCTTATAACGCAAAAGAATTCGTTACCAGATGGGCTAATGAAAATGGGCCGTTCGGAATCGAAAAAGTAATCCAGGGCGCAAAGACAGAATCTGTTCCCCTTGGAGAATTAAAGAAGCTTTCAGAAGAAAGACTGCTGATATTTGACGAAGAACTTATGGTGTTTGCCATGGGAAACTGTATAACACTTGAAGATACTAACGGCAATAGAAAACTGTACAAAAGGCGATCTGATCAAAAGATTGACGCGGTTGCCGCTATGATGGATGCGTATATCGCATATAAATTGAACAAGGAGGCTTTTGAATAATGGAAGTTAACGATACTTTTATTTATCATTATGGGATACCTAAACGTTCTGGGCGCTATCCATGGGGTTCTGGAAAAAAGCCAAAACAACATCGAAGGTCTTTGGATGATAAAAGATTATCTACACAAAAAAGTCGTAGAAAAATGACAGATTCGCAGCTAAAAAAACGCGTCGAACGTTTGAAACTCGAGAAGGATTTGAAGGATCTCGAATATCAAACGATGGACGAAGGTAAACGTTATACTACAGATATCCTAAAATCCATAGGAAAAAAATCAGCAATTCAGATTGGGACGGCGGCAACAGTCTTTGCTGTGGCCACTGCAGTGGCACATAAATACCCAAGTTTATCGAAGTATATCCCAAATGCTAAAAACCAGTGGTGATTTAATCTTTTTTAGATAAGAGCTTTGCCCCGAGCAAAGAACCACCGATAGTGATGGCGAAACCGCCTAAAGACGCGGCCAGTTTAACGAGGAGTTCTTTGTGATCGCGTTTTTTATCGTCTACGTTTTCTATACAATTTCCAATTTCAACTAACTTTTCAATAATAAATCGCCGTTCTTCTTCGGATATGTTCTCACGATTTAATTGATCTTTTAGGCTGTCAAGTATTTCGCGATAAGCGTTTAATGAATCAATGCTATCATTTTCCATCGATATTTTGCATAGTTCATAATATCCTTCGACAATACTAGAAGAGTATTCTTTGAAATTCGGAAATTGCTCTATACAAGCAATTGCAACATCTTTATCCATATCGGGAATGGACGAGACGAAATCAATCAATTGCTTTTTTTTGATGCTGCGAAAATCGTTAATTTTGAGTTTGTTTTTTACATCGTCTTCGCATAATAGTTTTTTCATATGTATCACCTCATTAATATGATAACACCATCAGCGAAGCAATGCGAGAGGATTTATTATGGAAAAATGGAGAGAAGAACTTTATCATCACGGTGTTTTAGGCATGAAATGGGGAGTTCGAAGATATCAACCTTATCGTTCTGGTGAAAGAGTAAAAGGCGGCAAAGAAATTGGTAAAGCCGCTCGAGTCGAACAGAGATTTAACAAAGAAATTGCAAAAAGCAATCGGCGGACAGAGAAAACTTTGGCAATTAGGCAAAAAAACCGAGACAAAATTAGTGCCCATTATGACAAACAAATTGAAAAACTGAAAAAAGATAGGGATTCTTTTAAACCGATTAGTGATGGCTTAAAAAACAAGAATGGAAAGGAAATCTTATCTAAAAAAGATGTTTCCGAAAGTGTTAAAGCTTTAAATTCTCGTATTAAAGAATTGGAAACTCGTAGGGATTTGAGAGTAAAAGATTTCGATTTAGGAACAAAAGCTGTAAAGAAGGGGTACGATAGATACACCAAGGTTATTAATGACTACAAAAAAGTCAAAGTAGAAGAAATACACGATAAAATGTATAAGGGCTCTCCGGAATACGAAAAAGCTGTAAAAGCGTACACCGATCAATTAGCGTCAGTACGGATGTATGGAGCGCAAAACACTCGAATGTTGTACGCTCAAGCCGAAGCGCGAGATGTTATTGGAAAAATGTCTAAAGAAGAGCGAAAAAAAATGGGGTATAGCTAATACGCTTAAAGTATATTGTTGAATAAGAAAAGGGAATCGAAAATGGAGATAACAATCGGGTCCAGGCTTAAAAGTGCCTGGAATGCTTTTTTTAACAGGGATCCTACTTTAGTAAATTGGAACGGTTCTGGCTCATACTTACGGCCTGATAGAGTTCGATTATCCAGAGGAAATGAAAGATCTATCGCAACTGCTGTTTTCAATCGTATCGCATTAGATGTATCGTCTATCGATGTTCGTCATGTAAGGCTTGATAAAAACGAACGGTTTGTCGAAATAATCGATTCACAGCTTAACCGCTGTTTGTCATTGGAATCAAATATTGATCAGACAGCCAGATCTTTTATACAGGATGTAGTATTATCCATGCTCGACGAGGGATGTGTTGCTATTGTTCCTGTTGACACCGATGACAGCCCAAATGTCGGCATGTTCGGATCTTTTGACATACTGAGCATGAGAACAGGCAAAATAGTTGAATGGTATCCAACAGCTGTAAGAGTTTTAGTCTACAACGATCGAACAGGAAGAAAACAGGAAATCACACTTCCCAAAAGATCTGTCGCTATTATCGAAAACCCTTTATATGCGGTAATTAACGAACCAAATTCAACAATGCAACGTTTGATTCGAAAGTTATGCCTACTTGATGTTATCGACGAACACAATAGTTCTGGAAAACTCGACCTCATTATTCAGCTTCCGTACATTATTAAAACAGAAGCAAGGAAGGCGCAGGCCGAGGAACGAAGAAGAGCAATAGAAGAGCAATTAGTCGGATCTAAATACGGCATTGCATATACAGATGGTACGGAACACATCACACAGTTGAATCGCCCTGTTGAAAACAACTTAATGTCTCAGATTGAGTATTTAACGAGTATGCTATACAGCCAGTTAGGTCTCACCAAGGAAATTATGGATGGATCCGCAGACGATAAAAGCATGTTGAATTATCACAGCCGTACTATCGAACCGATTTTGTCAGCCATTACTGACGAAATGAAACGAAAGTTCTTGACCCAAACAGCAAGAACCCAGTCACAATCCATAGAGTTCTTTAGGGATCCGTTTAGACTTGTTCCGGTGTCTCAGATTGCTGAAATAGCAGATAAGATGACACGAAATGAAATCATGACATCTAACGAAATCCGTCAGATTATTGGAATGAGACCGAGCGATGATCCTTCAGCAGACGAACTGCGTAATAAGAACTTGAATAAATCCGCCGATGAGTCTGCTAAAAATCCGATGTTGGCGGAAAAGGAGGAAAATCAAAATGAAGGAAAAGTGTGATTTCCATGGGTGGGCTAGTCGAAACAATCTTAAGTGTTCTGATGGCCGAACCATTATCAAAGACGCTTTTGCTGATTGCGATGGGGAAATCGTCCCTCTTGTATGGAATCATCAGCATGACGAACCGTTTAATGTGCTTGGACATGCATTACTCGAAAACAGGCCGGAAGGCGTTTACACCTATTGCTGGTTTAACGACACCGAACAGGGGCAGAACGCCAAGCTTCTTGTTGAGCATGGAGATATTTCGTCCCTTTCTATATATGCAAACCAACTTCATCAGAATGGTGGAGATGTTTTGCACGGAAAGATTAGAGAAGTAAGTCTTGTTGTTGCAGGAGCGAACCCAGGGGCTCATATCGACACCAAATCTTTCAATCACAATGACGGCGGCGAAGAAGAAGCGGTCATTTATACTGGAGAACCGATTGAAATGTATGTGGCTCATTCTGTTGACAAGGAGGTAGAAGAAAAAATGGATAAGGATGAAGAAAAAAAAGAAAACAACACTGACGAAACAATAGAAGATGTATTCAATACATTAACCGAGAAGCAGAAAAACGTAGTATATGCGATTATCGGTCAGGCGCTTGAAGAAAAATCAGATTCTGACGACGAAGAAGAGGAGGAAAAAGATACTATGAAACACAACGTATTTGAAGGCGAGCAGTCCAACGACGTTCTTGCACATGCTGACATGTCCAAAATTTTCAGCGATGCAAAAAGAATCGGATCTCTGAAAGAGGCCGTTAACAACGCTATCGAAGATGGTGTACTTGCTCATTCCATCGACACTACCGATATGGATACCGCTACCGGAACTCAGACTTATGGTTTCAATGACCCGTCTATGCTGTTCCCGGAGTACAAAACCCTTAACAATACACCCGAGTGGATCTCCCGTGAAATGGGATGGGTGCAGAAGGTTATGCGTGGTGTACATCATACGCCTTTTAGCCGTATTAAGAGTGTATATGCAAACATCACCGAAGATGATGCCAGAGCGAAAGGTTATATCAAGGGAAAACTTAAGAAGACCGAAGTATTCACGACTCTTAAGAGAGCTACCGATCCTCAGACCATTTATAAGAAACAGAAGCTCGATCGTGACGACATCATCGACATCACCGATTTTGATGTTGTAGCATGGATCCGCGCTGAAATGCGTGTGATGCTCGACGAGGAAATCGCCAGAGCGATTCTTATCGGAGATGGCCGCGCTGCCGATTCCGACGACAAGATTCAGCCCACCCATGTGCGCCCGGTTGCTACGGATGTTCCGCTGTTTAACACTAAGGTTTATGTCGCCACCGAGCAGAGCGCAACTGCAGGCGAGAAAGCGAAAGCTATTATCGATTCTGCTATCCGCGCACGTAAGAACTATAAAGGATCTGGCAACCCGACGTTCTATACGACCGAAGATGTTCTGACTGAAATGCTGCTCATTGAAGATCAGATCGGTCATAAGATCTACAAGACTGAGGCGGAACTTGCGACTGCTCTGCGTGTGAAAGAGATCGTTACTGTTGAACCCATGGAAGGTATCACAATCGATACTCTGCCGCTTATCGGTGTTATCGTGAACCTTGCTGATTACAACGTTGGCGCCGACAAGGGCGGCGAAGTAAACATGTTCGACGATTTCGACATCGATTACAACCAGCAGAAGTACCTGATCGAGACGCGTATTTCTGGTGCTCTTGTTAAGCCGTTCTCTGCCCTTACCCTTCTCGACGGCGAGGACCCTACATGACCGGTAACGAAAGTAACGTGGTCGGTACCGGAGAAGCAGATTTTATGACGTTGAAATCTTAGTTCGAGGTAATTCAAAATGGAGGATTTGATATGGCCAGGTATTTCGGAAAGATAGGCTATGAAATCACTGAAGAAACGACTCCAGGGGTTTGGGTTCCGGCTATTGTTGAACGTGAATACTATGGTAATTTGCTTCGGAATTCAAGAAGGCTTAGCTCCAGTGATAAGGTTATTGACGACATAGCCATTTCTAACGAAATCAGCATCGTCGCCGATGCGTATGCCTATCAGAACTTTCATCTGATGCGTTACGCTGTGTATCTTGGCTCAAAATGGAAAATTACAAATGTCGAGGTTCAAAGGCCGCGATTAGTTCTTACGCTTGGAGGTGTATACAATGGCTAAAAGCAGACTTGAACTTCACGAGATATTAGTAGGGATTCTGGGGAGTAGAAATGTTTATTTTCAGCCCCCAGAATCTTTTAAATTACAATATCCATGTATTGTCTATGAGCGAAACAATATACTAGTTGAATACGCAGATAACACCAATTACAGAAACATGAAGCAATACTCCGTAATGGTAATTGATAAGGACCCCGATTCTACGATACCGGACAAACTTATGAAGTTACCTTATTGCCAGTTTAACAGGCACTTTGTAGTTGATAATTTAAATCACGATGTTCTTATTTTATACTTTTAATATTTAGGAGGAAAACAAATGGCTAAATTAGTTTGGGATGCCGTTGGCGAACGGTTCTATGAAACTGGTGTTGATCACGGCGTACTCTTTGTTAAAAACGGAAGCACCTATGCAACAGGTGTTGTTTGGAACGGCCTGGTAAGTGTATCTGAGAATCCTTCTGGCGGAGAAGCTAACGCTATTTATGCTGATAACATCAAGTATCTTAACCTTATGTCTGCTGAAGAATTCGGTGCAACTGTGGAAGCGTTTACTTATCCGGATGAATTTGCAGAGTGCGACGGATCCGCCACGATCGCTACCGGCGTTTCCATCGAGGGGCAGAAGAGAAAGACGTTCGCTCTTGCTTATCGCACCAAGATCGGCAACGACGAGGACGAAGATCTTGGCTACAAGATTCACATCATTTACGATGCGAAAGCCACTCCTTCGGAGAAATCCCGTCAGACCATTAACGACAGCCCGGAAGCCCTTCAGTTCTCTTGGGAACTTACGACTACTCCGATCGCTATCAAAGCGAAGGATTCCAACGGAAAATCTTATAAGCCGGTTGCTCATCTTGTGATCGACTCCACGAAATTTAAAACGGAGCAGGAGAAAGCAAAGCTTGCTGAACTCGAGGATACTCTGTTCGGAAGAGACGCGGTTGAGGCTTCTCAGGGTGCTGAGGCCGTAACGGAGCTTACTTCTACGCTTCTTACCCCGGATCAGATCATCACCCTTCTCACTGAGAATGGCTAATGATGTAATTTCAAAATGATTTAGTTTTACGGAGCCGTTCGAACAACGACGTTTGGGCGGCTCCATTTAGTTTGAAAGGAGAAAGCACTAATGATTAAAAAGACTATCACATACGAAGATTTTGATGGACAGACAAGAACTGAAGATTTCTATTTCAACTTAACAAAAGCTGAGCTTACGGAAATGGAGCTCTCTATGAACGGTGGTTTAAGCCAGCTTCTCGAGAAGATCGTAAAAGAAAACGATCAGAAGCAGATCGTGGAATACTTCAAGAAGATTGTTCTTGGTGCTTACGGCGTTAAGAGCCTTGACGGCCGGCAGTTCGTAAAGAACGATCAGATTCGGGAAGAATTCGCGTCTACAGCGGCTTATTCCGAGATTTTTATGGAGTTAGCCACCGATGCAGATGCCGCCGCGGCTTTTGTGAACGGAATCATTCCGAAATCGATGGAAGTGAAGAAAGATACTGTAGTTTCTTTGCCCACAAATAACTAACCGTAACTGGAGCATAACAGATGTTGAGATTGGAATTTCCAGAAGCTGAATTCTGGGACGAAGCTAAAGGCGAATTTGTACGCCATAAGAAAACCGTTCTGCAGCTTGAGCATTCTCTCGTATCTGTTTCTAAGTGGGAATCAAAATGGCATAAGCCTTTTTTAAACAAAGCCGACAAAACGGTCGAAGAGACTATAGATTACATACGTTGTATGACGATCACGCAAAATGTAGATCCGTTTGTTTACTCTTTGATAAATAACAACACGATAAAGCAGATAGAGGATTACATATCAAATCCGATGACCGCCACATGGTTTAACGACAACAAAAGTAAGCCAAGTCGTGAAGTTATTACAGCAGAAATCATTTATTACTGGATGATTGCGCTGAACATCCCTTTTGAGTGCCAGAAATGGCATTTAAATAAACTCTTGACCTTAATACAGGTTTGCAACATTAAAAATAACCCAGGCAAAAAGATGAGCCGAAAAGAGATCTTGCGGAATAACGCGTCAATAAACGCGGCTCGGCGTAAAGCGTTAAACACGAAAGGATAGTAATCATGAAAGAACAGGAAGGAAAAAAAGAAGTAAAGAAAAAGACGACTAAAAAAGAGGCTATTAAAGTCAAAGTCGAACATCCGCTTCTTGTTATCAGAACCGGTCCCGGTAAAAACTACGAGCATACCGGCGGGCACATCGGCATTTGTGAGGTTGAAATTACCAAAATTGAAAAAGGCCCAGGTTCCGATTCCGGTTGGGGTAAACTTAAATCTGGAGAGGGCTGGATTTCGCTTGATTTTACTAAAATGATTAAAAATGACTAGTATTTTATTTAAACATAGTGGAAATTTTTCGAAAATAGAAAAATATCTTGACTCTCTAAAATCTCTACACTATGCGAGTGTTTTGGACAAGTATTGCTCGTTAGGAGTAGAGGCTTTATCGTCTGCCACGCCGATAGAGAGTGGTAAAACATCTAGTTCGTGGAGCTATGAGATCGTTCGAAATGGCTCTGACATAAAAATCTATTTTAATAATTCGAATGTTGTTGATGGCGAAAACATCGCAATTCTGTTGCAATACGGGCACGGGACAAATAATGGCGGATACGTCATTGGCAGAGACTATATAAAACCGGCAATTCGTCCTATTTTTGACGAGATCGCTAACGAGGCATGGAAGGAGGTGCTCAAAGCATGAGCAAGACCGTTGATGAAAGAGTGCTGGAGATGCGGTTTGATAATCAGCAATTTGAACGCAACGTACAGACTTCCATGAATACGTTAGACAAGTTGAAAAGTTCTTTAAATCTAAGCGGCGCTACCAAAGGATTTAGTAATATTGATAATGCGGTTAAGGGGCTTAAATTTGAAGGATTATCTTCTGCGGTTGAGACCGTTAAGACTAAATTTACATCTTTGGAAGTGGTGGCGATAACTGCCCTCGCAAATATTACAAATTCTGCAGTTAATGCGGGGAAAAGAATTGTTCAATCTTTAACAATTGAGCCAGTGATGCAGGGCTTTGCGGAATATGAACTGAAAATGGGTTCGATACAAACGATCATGGCCAGCACTGGAGAATCATTAGATACAGTTAATGGATATCTCGATGAATTAAACACCTATGCCGATAAAACCATCTATTCTTTCTCGGATATGACATCGAATATTGGCAAATTCACCAATTCCGGAGTCAAATTAGAAGATGCCGTAAAGGCAATACAGGGTATTAGTAATGAGGCAGCTATTTCTGGCGCCAACACGAACGAAGCCTCTCGCGCAATGTATAATTTTGCGCAGGCTTTATCTGCTGGTTATGTAAAGCTTATCGACTGGAAATCAATCGAAAATGCTAATATGGCAACCGTTGAGTTCAAACAGCAATTGTTAGACACCGCGGTCGCTATGGGTACCGTTGTTAAGGTTGGAGAAGATTACCAGTCGGTTACGACGGACAATAATGGAAAAGTTTCCTCCTTATTCAATGCGACTAAGAATTTTAATGACGCATTATCGAGTCAATGGATGACAACGGACGTCTTGGTACAGACATTAGGAAATTATTCTACCGATGTTCGCAATATGTCGAAAGAAGAGAAGAAAGCGTATGAAGAAAAGCTAAAGGCAGTTGGTTATACCGAAGAGCAAATAAAGTCAATTGAAGAACTCGGGAAAAAAGCTTTTGATTCGGCGCAGGATGTAAAAACATTCACCCAGTTAATGGGTACCCTTAAAGAAGCGGCCGGATCGGGATGGGCAAAAACGTTCGAGATATTAATCGGCGATTTTAATGAAGCCAAAACTTTATGGACCGGAATTAGTAAAGTAGTTGGCGGTTTTATCGATGCGCAATCGGATGCCAGAAATAAACTTCTCGAAGAATGGAGCGAACTCGGAGGTAGAACCGCCCTTTTTGATTCGTTTAAAAACATATTCAATGGACTTGTATCTGTTTTAACGCCAATAAGAAAAGCGTTCAGAGATATTTTTCCAGCTATTACCGCTGAAAGATTGGCCGAAATTACAGAAAAGATTAAGGATTTAACATCCAAGTTCACTATTAGCAATCGTACCGCCAGTTTTCTTCGCCTGACATTTAGAGGCTTATTTTCAATCATTAACATAGGCAAGCAGTTTGTCGTCGCACTAGCGAAACAATTGGCCCCCTTGACGAAGTATGCCGGAACGTTTGGAAAAAGAATTGTGGAGCTTACCGGAGCATTTGGAAAATGGTTAACGGGGCTCGATAAGGCGATTGCTAAAAATGACACATTCACAAAGGCTTTCGAAAAGATAAAAGCGGTTATTATAGAAGCGATACAGACAATAATTCCAATTTTCGAAGCCGCTCGAGATAAAGCAGTAGAGATATATGACAAATTGTCTACCGCTATTGAGAAAGTTGCCGAAGTTCTTTCGAATGTTCAAGATAGATTCTCTGGAGCAATCGATGCGATTAAAGAGTTTAAGAAAACAAAAATCGTTCCTCCTAAAACCGAAGGTTTAATGTCTTTTTCCGAAAAAATAAAAGCCAGATTGGAGCCGATAAAAAGAATATGCGAAATAATCGCGTCCGTATTCAGAATTATAGGTAATGTAATCGCCGCTGTTTTTAACAAAATAAAGCCAATACTTATTAGATTAGGCGACATCGTATTAAATACTTTATCCGATATTTGGAATGGCTTGACGCAAGCGTTTTATGGCGAAGGTTTTGATTCGCTGCTTGATATTCTTAATGGCGGCCTTATGGCGGGTATTGGTGTTGGAATAGTAAAATTTATAA
>AUXO016334746.1_pt1 | contig 13141 bp, 10 predicted proteins | sample 768731 | NCBI WGS metagenome assembly AUXO01 (sample SAMN02715735, study PRJNA202380) | gut metagenome | biome: sheep rumen | host: Ovis aries | place: New Zealand: Palmerston North
AAGGTCATAAGGTCGGTGCCTTGGATGTCGGCACCTTCCATTACATACTGCCACAATTCGACGACGTTGATGCCGATGCAGACGTGGACATCCTCTTCCACAAGGACGGTGTCAAAGGCTACGTCATCGAAGAAACTGGCGAGTTCGTCCCCAAGGACAAGTTCGAGGAAGACGAGAAGTATGTCGGTGCTTACGTCTACAACACTTTCCTTGATTAACTAAAATTATAATTCAGCCCAAGTCATCACAGATTTGGGCTGATATTTACGTAACCTTCTCTTCTGCGGCCATAAGCATCCCATCCACTTCTTCTAATTTGGGATAAGGCTTACCCTTGACAGTATGATCTTCGAGCCATATTTTGTTCAGAGTGAATGCCAACGATTTCAATGTCTGCTCCCTTTTCAAAGGTTTCAGTTCACACTCCCAAACCGTGATACAGTGCCATCCCATTTCAGCCAATTTCTTCTGATCTTCCTTATCCCGTTCCTTATTCCTGCAAATCTTCGCCACCCAGAACTCACGATTTGTCTGAGGAATCTTACAGCACTCCGAATTCTCAACTTTTGGCAACGGAACATTGTGCCCATGCCAAAAGCACCCATTAACGAAAATACATGTACGATATTTCTTCAGCACCAAATCAGGACGTCCTGGTAAACGAGCCGAATTAAGTCTATAACGGAAGCCCCTACTCCACAACCACTTTCGCACAATCATCTCAGGCTTCGTATCTTTTGAGTGGATCGCTGCCATATTCTTATGCCGTTGTTCGGGAGAGAGTTTATCCATTTAATGCTTCAATCAATTCTTTAATAGAACAGCATACCTCATCAAAAAGCTTATACATCAGTTCCGGCTCTTGCTTTTCAAAAATATAGGCAAACACCTTTTTCCCTCTACCCGCAAACCATCCTGCTTCAGTATGAGCGCTACAACCACATGGCAGCACTAGGACACAAGCATCGCAAGCCTCCATAGCCTCTATATCATTATGGAATTGCCGTTCTGCCTTAGGATGATGCAGCATATCGCGATATTGTGAAGGAGTCCAATCCATATAATCAAGATCTATACTTCTCCATTTAAACCCAGGATCACCCGATGGAGGATTACGGAAATCATAGACATCAAATCCCGCTTCCCTCAGCTTAACAACCACCTCCGGATAATACTCATTGCGCCAACTACTGGCGACGTAAATTGATATTGGCATATTAAAGAAAATTTTTCGGCAAATATAGTACTTTTATATATAATTCCAAAATAAAATGGATATTATTAGGTATTTTATTTGGTCATGTGAAAAAAAACTTCTACCTTTGTGGGCAGAAAATAGGAATCACAAGGTATTCTCTATTATCAGATGCCTTGATTATATATTTAATTCTTTCAGCGATTAAGTCTCTTTATGGAATTATTTGATTTATCCAAACATAAGACAGACAAATTTTTAGTTGGAGTTTATAGATCTGACAAAAACCAACAACAATGGGTTGGCAGTACTCATTTGTACAATGTTCGTATAAAATATGATTTGTTCAGCAGCCGTAATGGCGAGATTAATTCAACTGAAAAGCCTCAATATATATTGATTTTTGACTATAAGAATTGGGACAACTTCATCTATCTATATCAATGTAAAGGCGCTTCTTATAAAACAGAAGGGGAAATGCTTTCGATGAATTATCCCAAACCCCAGGGGACTTATTATGTATATGAATTAGGAGTTGAATATCAGCTCGCCCCGATGGACATGGAAGGTTTTGTAAGAGCATTTACAAAAGGGAAAAACGCGCGAGAATCTTTCAAGCCTTCAACATTTACTGGAGAACAATTACTGCCTTATACACGAGAGAACCAACTAAACCATGCCGTATCTCTCCAAGAGAGACCTATTCGGTTGGGGACTCTCTTCTCTGGTATAGGAGCGATAGAGCAAGCATTTGACAAGATGAATCTGAAGCATGAAATTGTTTTTGCTTGTGATAATGGCGATAGAGAATTAAAAGAGTCCCAAGATGAACTTAGAGAAATACTAAGGGGTGAGAACAATTGTGACTTAGAAAAAGCCCTTTCCGACCTTTACATAAAAGAAGGAGGAGAAAATTTGATGGAAAGATCATACAAAGCTAATTATGCAATTCAGGAAGATTGTTTCTATCAAGACATTCGCTTTCTTGATGGCCATTTGTTTAGGGACAAAGTAGATATCATTGTTGGCGGAAGCCCTTGCCAGGCATTCTCTAGTAATGGGAAACGAGGAGGTTTTGAGGATACTCGTGGTACCCTTTTCTATGAATATGCCCGTATTATTAACGAAGCGCAACCAAAATGTTTTATCTTTGAAAATGTAAGAGGTATGGTTAATCATGACAAGGGCAGAACCTGGCAAATTATAAAGCAAACTTTTAAGGAGCTAAAATATCGGATTTACATTCACCATAATGAACGGGGACAGGAAGACCCTATTCTTGATGCCGTTGATTATGGTTTACCACAATTGCGTAGAAGACTATTTGTGGTAGGGATAAGAAACGACATACAGCTCCAGCAAGATTTCCGTTTTCCTGAGAAAGTCAAGCTTGGCGACACTACCGTAAATGATTATTTAGATGCAAATGTCGAAGCAAAATACTATTTGGGTCAAAAGGGATTTGAATTTGTGACTACTCACCCATCAAGAGCACAAGTCGGACTACCCGTGATGACATGCCAAAAAGCAAACCAACAGTTTAACTGGAATGGTACATTCATTTTTGAGCCTTTATCATCAAAGCATACTGAAGAAATATTAAAAAAAGCCTATATTGGCGAATGGAAAGGTCAAAGAGGAGTTATAAGAATGTTCACACCAAGAGAATGCTTAAGACTCATGGGATTCTCTGATAAATTCAAAATTAGAGTAAATGATACTATGATGTGGCGCCAATGCGGAAATTCCATAGCAGTTAACGTCTTAGAAAAACTGATGTGCCAGCTTATAATAACAGGAGTTTTTAATACGAGATGATAAAATTAGGTACTGTCTTTTCAGGAATAGGTGCGATAGAACAGGCCTTGAATAGACTTCGCATTGATCACGAGCTAGTTTTTGCTTGTGATAATGGCGATGTAGAATTATGCTTATTGGACAAAGAAACTCAGAAAGAATTCAGAGCATTGCAAACTGCTAGGGGTAAAAGGGCCCTGACAGATAGCGGCATGAAAAGACTTGTTGAACTGTCTGCCAAAGAAAATGAGATTGCCGAGCAAACAAGACAGGTTATATATGGTTTACCATCAAAGGAAGACAAAATGGCTTACGTGGAGAAGCTGTATAAAGATTATAGCCGGAAAAATAATTATGTTCGACAAACTTATGAGGCGAACTACCCTGATCTTGGCGATTTTCATCTTGACATAAGGTTTCTTGATGGTAAGGATTATACTGGCAAAATTGATTTACTGGTTGGTGGTAGTCCCTGCCAGGCATTCTCTGCTGTAGGAGCCCAATGTGGATTGGAGGACACTCGCGGCACACTTTTTTATGAGTTTGGACGTATAGTAGACGAAACGAAACCAAAAGTCTTTATTTACGAAAATGTAAGAGGTCTCACTACCCATAATGGAGGTAATACATGGAAGGTCATTCAATCTGTGTTTGACAAATTAAAATACAACATAACAGAGCCCCAAGTCCTGAATGCCGTAGATTATGGAATTCCACAAACTAGAAGAAGATTGTTCGTTATTGGAATTAGGAAAGATATTGTATGCAACAAGTTTGAATATCCAAATCCTATTGGATGTAAATTTAAAATGCAAGATTTCCTTGAAGAGAACTGTGCTTATGGACACTTCTTCTCTGATGGGCAAGGTAATATAGTAGCTGAAAAAGTAAAAGGAAAGCCAGATCCACGTTTCAACCTAACACCAAAAGTCCGAGACTACGTAATCAAAAGCGGAACAAAGAATTTTAAAACTTCCGTTGAAACAGATAAAGATATTGCAAGGACATTGGTAAAAACGATGACCCAACATCACAGAGCTGGCGTTGATAATTACATTACAATAGGTTATGAAGAGGATGGCACAAAGAAATTGCGAGCCCTGACTGATAGAGAATGCCTTCGTTTAATGGGTTATCCTGATTCTTTTAGAATCGTTGTTGGTCCTATGCAAATTTACCGTCAAGCAGGAAATTCCATTGTCGTTGATGTTATGATGGCAATTGTAAAAAAAATAATCGAAACAGGAGTATTTGAATAATAATCAAAAAAAGCTTATGGAACAATTTAAGATTATCGACACCAAGGACGTAACTTATGCAGACTCGTTTGCGCGAACTGAATTAAAAGTTGCTGAAGTAAAGGTGCGCAAGGATGGTAAAATCGCAAAAAAGGGCGTAGGCGAAAAACGCATTTATTGCGGTCATAATGAAGAAGAACTAAATAATTTCTTCGGTTTCAATGCGATTGACTATTTTGTAGAAAACAAACATGGCATATATAACGATCAATACACAAAATACGAGGCCAAGAATCTGATGGAATCGGATGAATGCCCAGTTTTCTTAATTGAGAAAGAAGATCTTATAGAGTATTACAAACATATAAAGCAAGAATATTATAACCCTTCGTTTATTTATGGAGAAGGTAAAGATAGTATAGAAAAAATATATTTGGAATATGGACAAAAATTAAACCAATTACAAGAGAACCGTCTTTACTTCCAATTTTTTCCGAAATATGACAAAGAGAATAGATATTATTTAAAGCTGCCATATAATAACAAAGATTACTCAATGGCCTACGACTATATTCGAGATATATGTTTACCTCGAGTTACAAGATTACTTTTTATCAGGCTACAGGAAATCAAATCGGGCAGATTCTATATTTACTTAAAGCCTTTTTATGGAGTTATTCCTGAAGAAAACGAAAATTCACAGGAACAGGCTTCAAAAGAAGAAGATAAATTCAAAGAAAAGGAAGAATACAGGAAACACCAAGTGAAATATCGGGAATCTATTTATGAGAACTATCCCTATTGTGTGGTAACAAAAGTCACAGATCCCAACTTGCTTGTTGCTTGCCACATCAAGGGATATGCAAACTGTAACCAAGAAGAACGATATGACAAGTTTAATGGTCTTATGATGACACCAACGATACATTATTTATTTGACTTGGGTTACTTAACGTTTGACATGGAAGGTAATATGAAATTATCCGATTTCTTTCGGAACATGGATAGAAAGTGTCTAAATCTATTGAGACAAGTCAGAATTAATTTGTTTGATGAGTCAAAGAAGTATTTAGAGTGGCACAATGAGAATGTTTTTATAAAAACTAGTAAAGGAATTCAAATAGTTGAAGAAAAATAATTATCGAACATGGCAAATTTTGTTCTACCAATCTACGATGACGCAAGAGCCTGGATTTTAAAAAAGAGAGAGAAAGAGGTCACGTGGGATGAAATTTTATGGGCATGTAAAAAAGACGGAATAGGATTGAGATCTTTTCTTGACTTTCAGATTGATAATAACGATTGGCCTGAAATGACCAATGAAGAATGGAAAGAGCTTGTACAATATCAAAAAGAAGCAGAAGAAGAAACTATCCGAATCGATATTGAAAGCGGCGCTGCCACTATTCATGATGAAGGCACAAATAACGAGATTAAAATTCCTATAGACCCCAAAACATCTTGGCAAAAATATAAAGAGCATTTAAGAGAAGAGCATTTCTCTGAAGATACGATTTCCACAATTGAACGTTCTACTATACGCATCCTAAAACGCTTGAGTCTTGACACGAAAAAAAAGCCTGCGGTGAAAGGGTTAGTTATCGGAAACGTCCAATCTGGAAAAACCGCCAATATGGCCGCCCTTATGGCTATGGCCGCAGACTGGGGGTGGAACATGTTTATCATTCTTTCTGGCTCTATTGAAAATCTTAGAAAACAAACCCAAGAAAGGCTTTTTGGAGATTTAAATCAGGAAGGCAGCCGATTAACCTGGCGTTCTTTAGAGCACTTAAGCAAGAATATGCCTGTAGGATATAAAGCTCAGGATTATCATTTCAATCCTGAATCAATTGACAGATACATGACAGTAACTTTAAAAAATGGAACCCGTTTGAAAAAGTTGCTAGAATGGATGCAAGAATCCCCAGCTGTTCAAAAACAAATGAAAGTTCTTGTAATTGATGACGAATGCGATCAGGCCGGCGTTAATACCGCAAATGAAAATGAAGCTAGAAAAAGAATCAATGGTTTAATATGTAACCTTGTCAATGGGAATGACTCAAATGGGAAGCCTTCAGTCGGGTATTCTGCCATGAATTATATCGGTTATACAGCTACCCCATATGCAAACATACTTAACGAAGGGCCTGGTGAATCGCTTTATCCCAAGAATTTCATATCAACATTAAAAGTATCCAAAGAATATTTTGGTCCTCAACAAATTTTTGGGGTTGATGATAGTGATTATGATGGTATCGATATCATTAAAAATATCTCTGATAATGATTTGGAGGACATCAAAAGCATCCACAAAGGATCAACTAATATAATGCCAAAATCTCTTGAGGACGCTATTTGCTGGTTTCTTTGCGGAGTAGCTTGCATGCGTCATTGGGGGGTTGAAAAACCAATTAGCATGTTAGTTCACACCAGTCAGAAAACCAACCATCACTCTAATGTAGCAAATATAATAGAGAACTGGATTAGTTATTCTTCTAAGAATGATCTTATCAGGATGTGTGGCGAAATCTGGGATAACGAAACCAAAAGATTTACAAAAAAGGATTTCCATAATCAGTATCCAGATTATGCCAGGGAAGACGAACAAATAAATGATTATCCCAACTTTGAAGATATAAAGAACGAACTTGATATATTGCTTAGCGGTACGCGTATCTCCCAAATACCTTTCGATAGTAATGAGCAAGTTCCGCAATATCACAATGGTATCCACCTATGCGTTGACAATAGCAGGAATAACGGCATTGAAAATGACATGTTGGTCAGACTTGTATATCCCAAGAAAGACAGCATGCCAAATCCCGCTCCAGCTTTTATTGTAGTAGGCGGTGCAACACTATCACGCGGACTGACTATAGAAGGCCTGATCAGTTCATATTTTCTTAGGTCAGTCAAGCAGTCTGATACATTGATGCAAATGGGAAGATGGTTTGGCTATAGAAGAGGTTACGAACTATTACCTCGAATATGGCTTACAAGCAAAGCTGTTCAACAATACCAGTTCCTGTCCACACTTGACCAAAATCTACGTGACGAGATTCATAATATGGAAGTTCTAGGACTATCACCAGAGCATTACGGCCCAAGAATTCTCGAATCGCCAAAAACAAGTTTCATAAGAATTGTTGCAAAGAATAGAATGCAGGCAGCTGTTAATGCTGAGATGGACTTCCGTGGAGCACAAACGCAAACTCACATTTTTGACAACGACCTGAATGTTTTGGAGAGCAATTTGAACTTGACCAAAGAATTCTTAACGTCTTTAGGGAATCCTTTCCCCAAGAAGGACTGCAATAAACATTCGGCAAATTCTATTGTATGGCAGAACGTTGAATACAACCATGTATGTGATTTCTTACGACGATTCCAATTCCAAAAGCGTCAAAATGTTTTTAGTGATATTGAGCCATTTGTCGGATGGATTGAGGAAGTCACAAAATCAGGTGGGTTAACAAACTGGAATGTTGTTCTTTCAGGTAAAGACGATGATTCAGGCTCCACATGGCATCTGTCTAAAGACTTGTTTGTGAAAAAAGTTACCCGTAACCAAAAATTAAAAAACAAAGAGCCGAACATTTTAAAGATTGGTGCTTTGAGAATTCCTAAAGATCTTATTGCAGATGTCGACTTAGAAGGTGCCCCAGACGAACTAATACAAAAAACCCTTCATTTTAATTCTAGTGAAGCGGCAAATATTAGAGAAGCAGCTGGATTAGGAAGCACCCCCCAGCTACTGATTTATATCGTCGACAAGGATTCCAAAGCCCAAGCCGATTCGAAAACAAGAACAGACCTGGAAGCGGTGACTGATGTCGTGGGTATTTGCATAAACGTACCAGGCGGTAAAGGCAATACTAACCAGTTTGTGAAATATATTACAGTAGACCTGAGTCAAGCAGGTCCTGACACGAATAACCCTGACTTAGATGATACCGATGAAGATTGAGATTGCAACATTAGGAAGAATGACCCAAACTGGAAGTTCGCTTATTACCCTATATCAGGATAAGCACACGCCAGTTTTAGATCTCCTTGTAAGAGAGGCTGTTCAAAACAGTTTGGATGCAGGTAACTTCACCAACCAACATGCAGAGAACAAAAAATATGTTGAAGTCAGCTTCCTTACAGGATCTTTCTGCCCCAAAGAGTTCAATGCCACTTTGGAAGGTGTTGAAGAATCAATGAATTACAAATACGGGGAATCCCAAGCGAGGTATTTGGCTATTAAAGATAAATATACAGCAGGACTTACAGGACCTCTAAACATCAATGAAGTTCGAGATTACAAATATGGTAATTTGATAAAGCTGGTATATGATATTTGTAAGCCGCAAGAGAATGAAGGGGCAGGAGGATCATGGGGTATTGGCAAAACCATTTATTTCCGTTTAGGCAAGGGCTTTGTTGTATACTATAGCCGGATTTTCAACGAAACGGACGGAGAGTTTCAGTCAAGGTTGGCAGTAAGTCTTGTTGAAGACGAGCACTCTCCTGATGCAATTATACCAAAGTATAAAGGCAAAAACAATACTGGTATAGCATGGTGGGGGCATCAAGTAGAAGAAAACATGACTCAGCCCATTACTGACGAGGGTGAGATAAACAAATTCCTGGATATTTTCAACATCAGTCCGTATCAAGACAAAGAAACCGGAACAATAGTTTTGATTCCATATGTTGATGAAAAAGCCCTTCTTGCTAATAACCGATTTACTGATTCAGAATCAGAAGATAGCGCAATACCAGAATGGCAGACTTCTATAGATGACTATCTAAACGTGGCAATCCAAAGATGGTATTTTCCGCGCTTGTGTAACATCCATTATAAATACGGCAAATACCTTAAGGCTTATATTAATGGCCGTTTGATAAAAAGTGAAGAAATTCTCCCCGTTTTCAGATTAGGTCAGGCACTATATAATTGTAGCATCTCATCCTCAACTGATATTGAGAAAGACTTCTGTATAGATAACGACCTGACAATCCATACAAATAAAATAACAGTAAAAAAACATTTTATTAACGACACATGCTCTGGAAGCGTATCATTTGCTGAAGTTGACAAAGAGTATATGGAGATGTGCCCTCCTAATAACTTTTATTCCCCATACAACTATATTGATGTAGATAAGACTGACGCTGATTCTAACCCACCAATTTTCACATTTTGTCGCAAACCAGGATTAGCCGTTTCATATAAAGGTAATGAAGAATGGTTAAGGAATGTACCATCTTCAGAGAAAGGCATGTTTATCATGGCTTTATTTGCCTTAAATTCTGAAAATAAATTGGCAGGAGTTGACTATGATTTGGAGGAATATGTAAGAAAGAGCGAAATGGCCAATCATAATTCCTGGGAGGATTATCCTTTAGAGTCAAAGACAAGAGACATCATTAACAAAATCAAAAGGGGTACTGCTCGCACATTATGTAAGGCATTTCAAGTAAATGAAACTCCTACTGAGGAAAAAAGGAACACAGGATTCGGAACAAAATTAGCAAGTCTAATCCTTCCAAGAACAGGCTTCGGCAGAAAAGGAAAGACAAAAAACCAAGTCCCGCAAAGGAAGAAAGAATACTCGGTTCATAAAGACATCAGCTTAGCTCTATTGGATGAAGAAATAGTCTATATGGGCGATTCTATTGAAGTAACATATTCGATAAAATCAAATAAAGAAACGAACTCCATTATCCTCAACAACTACATCTCCACAGAGGCTTCACCAATTCACCCTGAGGAATGGGAAGAAAACGGTCTTTCACTACCATATGATATTGAAAAAGCATTAATCCGTATACAAGAAATAGACAAAAATGATCATCCGATGGTATACAAACTTGAAAAAAATGGAAACATTGTGGATGATTTAGCAGATTGCGTATGGAATAAAACCCCCAATGGCAATGATTATGGCATCACTTTCAGGTTTAGCCAACCTCATCATTTTGAAATGACTATTTCTTTTGTTATAAGAATCATCTCACGCGATATTAAAACAATATTTAAACCAGAATAATGAAAGATATATCCTTTTTCCCCAATATAAATCCAAAGAAGGCAAAAGATATTTTTTCAGTTCTTTTGCCGGAATTCAAATATGTCAAGGATGGTGTTACCATGACTCTAGACTATGATGATCAGGATTCCAGTTCATATTCTTTGATAGACAAGGAAGGATTCTGGAATCCTGACGATTATGGTCTCGAGCTGAAATGGGAGATAACATGTGGAGACGGCTCGGCATTGTATGGAGCAAACAACTATGAAACAGCCTGTGCATGCGATGATGCCCTTATAGGAATAGCACTTTCTTGGTATTCACAAGATTCCAAACGTAGAAATACCATTCCGATGGGTGAGATTAGGAACACAAACGACATGCAAAATGTAGTCTGTTTATACAGCTTTGAGAAATCTCAGCTACGTGGTAAAGTTGGTTTTTCACTGATATTATATTTAAAATGTCCTGGGTGCCCTCAAGAAGACGAAACACATTTTGCAAATGAGCAAGGATACGTATTAGGGACAATTGATGAATTCTCGATAATATTAGACGGTAATGGTTCTTATTTTACAATATCCGAAGTATCCATGCCTGGTGAACCACTGTGGAAAGTAGAATATGATATTGATGACCCCGCGAATGATTCCTTTAGTGACTGTGTCTCGATTATTCTAAACAGTTCACATCCACAATACAAATATATCAGAAGGAATGATCCTCAATTCAATATTCAATTACTCATTGAAATCATGTCCAACTCGATAGCAACAGTAATCGAAACAGTAAGAAGTGTTGATAAAGATTTTGACTGCATTAACAATCCTGAGGAAGGAAGCGTTGCTCAAGCTTTATTGTATTTCAAAAACGTACTTGAATGGGATTTCACAAATCCAATTACCATTTCTAATTCTATTCGTAAATATCTTGAGAAAAATATCGATGAGTTATGAAAATAGAAAGATTAAATAAAGAGAATTCTAAGTCCATTCTACAAGAGTGGCGTAGCAATGATCATGAGTTGAATAAATTATCTACTGAATACAAAATAATACGAGATAATATTAAGAAATATTACGAAGAAAGCAAGGCATTAATATCCGAAGGGGATAATCGGGAGAAATACATAATTGACGTTCAGATGGCGGCATCAATATATTCGTACCTTAAAACGCAAAGCTGGTTTAACCTCCGATTGGCATCTGATGACGACTTTTGGCGGTATATGTCTGTAGTCGTTGTTCCAGATATTGTGGCAGACAGATGGGGAGAAAATAACGAAACTTACTTTTGGAAGCAATCCAACCGTATATGGTTAAAAACTATTTGGTGGTATTTCTATCTTACATGGCAAGGCAATGTTGAAGCGACAACAAGATTATTAAAGTTGCCGACTTTTAACTCGGATATTATTCAGGCCCTGGTTGAAAGAACAGGTAGAAATGGAACATACGTTGATGTTTATCGGTATATAGTTCTCTTTTATAGCGAAATAAAAATGAATGATCTTGTAAAATACAAAAAGAGATCATCTAGCAAGAGTGACACTTTCTTTCGTGCTGTCATGAAATTAAATACCGCCAGATGCCAAGTAATAAATCCTTGTCTCTGCCCTGGTGGAGAAAAAGAGTATGCAAAATCATTAATTAGTGCAATTCATAATTCAATAATTTAAAACTATGAGTGATTTAATTCAAGAAATTCAACAGCATTTTGCTGCAGGGAACAAGGGGCTTCGCCCTCTTCGCACATTACCAAAAGATAGTCCAGCATACACATTTCGCGGGAGTAATGATTTTGGTGTAGCTATTTCATGCAAACAGGGTCTCATTGTGTATGAAGAAGCAAGTAACATAACCATCTCAACAAGAGATTTTCCACTTGGCGATGAAACTCAGTCTTTTTTGCTATTGACCTGTTGTGATGAAGCTTATAGGAATGAATTCGCAGATTTATGCAGTCATTTTGTTGAGCCTGGAGAATCCAATAATAATAGATTAATCTTATCTGAAACGCCATTAACTTGGTGGGGGCATTGGGTTGGTATGTTAGGGAATCGAGTGAGCAGCCGTAAGAGCTATGACACGATTGCGGAAATGTTAGCCCTAGAGGAATTATACTCAATTGACAAATCTATAAAATGGACTGCATCTCAGGCGGGAAGTCACGATATAGAATCGGATGAAGCAAGCTATGAAATAAAATCAACTATATTGAAATCCGGGACAAACGTAAGCATTTCCAGTCAGTTCCAATTAGCAAGTGAAAAGAAATTGCAACTCTGGTTCTTCCGTTTGGAAGCATCCGAGCTTGGGGTCTCAATTAATGATATGGTGGAAAGATTGATTGTTGCAGGATATGATGCCAATCTTATTGAGTCACAAATCGAAAAAAGAGGATTTGTAAAGGGGAGCAGCATTCGAGACAAAAAGTTTGTATTATTAGAAAAAAGGAAATATAACATAGATGATAATTTCCCTCGTATCGTAGAATCTTCATTTAAAAACGATACATTCCCTAAAAATATAATAAAAATATTATATACAATTGATTTAGAAGGTCTGGATTATACAACTTGATGCCCATAGATACTAGCTAAAGAAGTTTCGAAGGCTTGTGAGCTACTTGTTTTTTTCGATGCTATTGACTGAATTTCGCTTCCTTTTTAGTTGATTTAATAACCATGAGGACAGCGTTGAAGTGTCAAACCTACAAATACCCAAGCACCAGTCCCTTCGACTAGCCAATTAACCTTGCAAATATTACGGAATAAATACATAACTCCGGCTCAAATATCTTATATTGAGCCGGAGTTAAAAATATTATGAACTCTATGACTGATAAGTTATAATTTCAACTTTCAGATTAGCATGTAACTCATCAGATAT